>JAABUS010000146.1_pt1 | contig 172004 bp, 57 predicted proteins | sample 5560161 | NCBI WGS metagenome assembly JAABUS01 (sample SAMN10711885, study PRJNA513376) | rock metagenome | isolation source: Antarctica rocks | place: Antarctica: Victoria Land, Trio Nunatak nord | collected 2016-01-04
AGAGAGTTCAAGTACTCAACCACCAATTGTCCCTGGCTCTTCGAAGTCCAACACCGCACAAACTAGCAATTCGGTGGGGACTCAATCTCAAGGCACTACAGGTACTTCAAGAACAGAGGGTTCAAGTACTCAACCACCAATTGTCTCTGGCTTTTCGAATTCCAATACCGCCCAAGCCAGTGTTGTGACAGGAGCTCAGTCTCAGCTTTCCAAGATCTCATCGAACACCGTGGAGTCAGCCACTCACGAGCCGGTCAATTTATTGCCTGTCAATTCCAATACTGCAACATCCACTACGTCGAGAAATAGCCAGTCGCAAACTGCTGGCACCGTGTCAACTAGCGCGCCCTTGAGCGTATCCAACCCTATTGTACCTTTACCTCTGGGGTCGAAAACGAGCACTGATAGAGGAAGCGCCGGGATAAATGCTGGCATAAGTACTACGATAGGTACCGGAGGGAGCATTATTACCTCATTGCCAAAACCCGCTGTCACATCGAGTATAGGGCTAGCGGACGCAAATGGGGTCACATCTACCCTCTTGTCTGGAGGTGGTCATTCCGTGATACCTATTGTGTCCGGCTCGGAAACTAGCACCACGTCGAAAAGTGTTCAGGATACGCCGACTGGCAATCTGGTCGGGGTATCAAACAGCGTCCTTAATTCAGGATCACAGCACACCGACTCGATATCGACGCATTTATCAGCATCGCAGCCTCCTGCGGCAACTTCCGGTAGGGGTGGTATTCTTCCTATCATTCAACCCAGTGGCAGTCAGACCTCGAAGGAACCGTCGATTGTCTCCCTGCCAATAACGATCTCTCGATCAGATACCACGGTTGTTACTGCCATTCCGGTCACGAACTCTGGTAGTGATTCGACTGTTGTCTCTCATCCATCGAACACCATAAGTCTGCCAGTCGGATCTCCGAGTAACGCTCAAGTCTCAGGTTTAAAGCAGTCGGACGTCCCGATTATTCCTGGCGGCACATCGACGGCAGTCACATTCAACAGCGGTACTCAACGTTCAAGCCCGGCGTCAGTCGTGTCTGTGCCCGTAATCATACCACAATCTGATACAACTATCAAGACGAACGTGCCGATCACCAATCCTGGAAGTGTTATCGCTAGCGCAGGGTCAGGCTTGTCAAGTGGAGCCACCCCAATTATTTCAGTGCCTGTCATTATTTCCCATTCGCACAATACCTTCACGACGAGCGTGCCTATCACCAATCCTGCAGGTGTCATCTCAAGTGTAGGGTCAGGTCTGTCTAGTGGAGCTATCCCGGTTATATCAGTGCCTGTCACTGTTTCCCGATCGGACAATACCTTCACGACGTCTATCCCTATCAGCAATCCGGGTATCGCTATATCAAATGTTATATCTAGTACTGGAGGGAGCATTCCCAGCATTGTCACTTCTGTCACTCCTCCCAGCTCTGTGCCAATTACGATCTCGAATCAGCAGACAACTTTCACTGCCACGGTTCCACTTCCCATTATGAAACCCACGTCGTCCAACGGTGGCGTACCTTCGAACGTGGTGCTTCCTAGTGCGAGTCGAACCGCAGCTGGCCCAGACACCATCTCGATGTCTACGACTGCCGTACCACCTTCGGGAACTTTAGTTGGTCTTTCTGGTGTTATAACCCCTGGCAGGACGACAAGCACTCCAGGCGCGGCGAACAGCGGTGGCTTGAGTCCGGTATCTTCAACAACGAACAGTCGAACCGAGCTACCAATTACATCAGGCACAGGGAACTCTCAGATATCCACTAGTATCTCAGTGCCAATCGTTGGTGGGACTCAAACGACTTCTGCGATCTCAGTATCAATTATTGGTGGGACCCAGATGACTTCCTCGATCTCAGTGCCAGTCGTTGGTGGAACTTCTTCGACCTCCATGTCAGTCGTTGGTGGGACTCAAACGACTTCTGCGATCTCAATACCAGTCGTCGGTGGAACTTCTTCGACCTCCATGTCAGTCGTTGGTGGGACTCAAACGACTTCCCCAATCTCTATGCCTGTTAGTGGTGGGACTCAAACGACTTCCCCAATCTCTATGCCTGTTAGTGGTGGGACTCAAACGACTTCCCCAATCTCTATGCCTGTTAGTGGTGGGCCTCAAACGACGTCCACGGCCTCTAGCATCGTAGGTGGGACTCAAATAACCTCCTCACCAATCACTAGTGGGGCTCAGACGATTTCCTCTACCTCAGTGTCTGGTGGGGTCTTCCCTTTGATCACACCTCACCATAGTGATACCCAAGCTCGACCCAGTGGCTCAGAACCCAGTCTCCTATCCCAAACCGTAATTGGGACATCCCAGACCTCGCAGACTACTAAATCCGGACCGACGTCGCAATCCTCCGGCGCCTCACACGTGGGAAGCGCATCGCAGTCTGGGTCCGTCGTCATTCCGACTACATCAGGCAGTCAGACAACGACCAACTTAGACTCAGCGGCTACCAGTGCCACGGCCTCAAGATCTGGTGCAACGCTCAGTATTTCTGGCTCAACGACTGTCCCTATTGGGGCAGCAGCTACAGGTTCAACTAAGGGCACGGCGTCGAGCGTGTCTGGGTCTACCACTATAAGTGGAGCTCCGGCATCTAGCTCCAGCGGAGCAGCTGGAGTTATTAGTACAAAATCAGGCTCAACTGGAGCAGCTGGCGTTGCTAGTACAACATCAGGCTCAACTGGAGCAGCTGGCGTCATTAGCACACAATCAGGTTCGGCTGGAGCAGATGGGGTCACTAGTACAAAATCAGGCTCAACTGGAGCAGCTGGCGTCATTAGCACACAATCAGGTTCGACTGGAGCAGATGGGGTCACTAGTACAAAATCAGGCTCAGCTGGAACAGCTGGCGTCGTCAGCACAACATCAGGAGCTACCGGTGCTTCGGGCGTTGCTGGAACGCCAAGTTCAACCCCTTCAGCTGATACCACTACCCCAGCTGGACAGCCTGCGCAAACCCAGATCATTCCTCCCAATATTCATTCGCAGACCCAAGCCTATGGCGGGAGTGGCCCACATAGCGTCAAGCCTACCGCTACGGACACGTACACCTCGCAGGCGATTCCATCTAGCATCATCGTTGCTCCATCAGTGGCCTCGTCAGCTTCGCAGAGCTCGCAATACACCGCCACAGGTATACCCTCCAGCTTACCACACGTCATTGTCCCTCCGGGTGGCGCACCATCGCAGCCTCCGAACACGACCCTGATTCAAATCGCCTTCAAGTCCCCGCTCAACTATCCCTTTGTGCTCGCAAACAGCGTATCCCAAAGGCAGATCTTCAGGTATACCGTGCCTGGCCTGGCCTACGGTCTCGGAATTGATGAGGTCAACATCACCATGCAAACCCTCCGGGCCTGCAATACGACCATGCCTAAGTACATCACGACGCTAGCTCTAGCCTACGTTCCCACCGGCTTAGTTAACAAGCTCACCATGGACCTTAAAATCCCCTCCATGCCCATCTACCATAACCCGAATCCTAGCGTCAACACCCTTTTCAGCATGATCAATTCCGCCATACCGATCATCGGGGACAATGGCGATTCTTCCGCCACCAGCGGCGGTGCCGGGGCTCCCTCGTCGTCTGCCTCAGGGTACATAGAGCCCGGTGCGCCCATCGGCGGCGGCATGGGCAATGACATGCACGTCCGCCCCTCATCCGTCGGCATTGCCGCCGGGGTCGTCTGCGGTGCCGCCGCATACGGCGCAGCCATGTTCCTCGTTGCACGTCGCTACAAGCAACGAAGACTCTCGCACCAGCGCTCCCCCTCACTCTTCGCATCTCCCGTCATGAGCGGCAGCAACCACGACCTCGCGTCCGCGGCACTCATGTCCGGTGGACGAGGCGACGGCGGCCGGAGCACAAGTCCACTGGATGGCTATGGCTACGGGAGAAACTCACGAGGCAGCGGGAGGAGTGGCAGCACAGGCAGACAGCAGATCAGCGCGCCGGTCATGGCTGAGAACTCGCTGGGGTGGAATTGATTCACCACCGGGAACGAGGATTTCTTTTGCGACTTTGTACAAAACGGTTTCGGGTTTCGGAGGTCTTGACAGTATCTACATAACGGGCATTTTCGAGCGGTGGGGGGTTAACCAAATCCCGGACGACATTTTCCACGATATTCGACCCTCTTCGTCAGCCATCTATCCGCCTCCACTACTACGCCACCGGAGATTTACTTCCTGGTATCTATGGGTTTCACACCCCTTCTTGTTTTTCATTTGTCGTCTTCTGGTTCCACGGGCGACCTTTTTTGATATCCCCTCGGGTTGATTTTTATGGGATTGGTGGCTGGATGGATAGGCCGTCTTTCTGGGAAAAGTGAGCGTGAGAAGGAGCGAAGGAGGACTGGGGAGGCCCCCGATGTGGGGGATGTGTATATTTATGGCTTTTGTTCTACAGGGGGACGAGGGGCGCGGAAGAGCATAGTGAATGTGAATGAAGTTCATCTTCGATATAAATGCTGCTGCTTTGCAGGCGCGTAGCGATGTGATCTCTCGGATAGAGGGACAAAATTACTGCCGGACGGCCTAACGAAGCATTTCGTAAGAGCGGGATTATTTCAGCAGGATGCACTATGTACTGTCAGTAGCGGTTGCACAACACCCAGAATGTCTGGCACACCAAGCCGACCTTCATTATATACCGATCTCTTCATCAAACCAATGCAACGGGGCAACGTAAGGCCAGCCGAAGAGGAGGAGGCCTTTAAAACGCGGTGATGCAGCCCGATCTCGCGGATGGCTCCATGCTTGGATAGACGGATGGTATACTGATATGTAGGAGTTCCGATTCCCGTCGAAGCATCTGCTCGGAATCGTGGGATGTGGATTAAGATGACTCTTACGGTGTCTGGATGATGGAAGGGGTAATTCCATATGTAGCATGCATCCAGGCCAGGCATTCTGCGAGGAATGGGTAGGATGTGGTGTGAAATGACTCGTACGATGAAGCTGCGCCTAGGACGGTAGTACACCATCCCGATGTTCTTGAGCATGGCTCGATATTTTGGCGCTCGTAGTGCCAGGTTCGCTGCTACTCGACCCTCACGTCAAGTCTACGATATCCAGGTGCGCGCGCGGCCGCTTGACACCCGCTTTTTGCGGTGGTGGCGGTCGTTTCTGCGCCGTGGTGGCTTTCAATGGTGGCCGCTTCAGCGAGGGGGGTTTCCTGTTGCCCGCCGTGGTCTTTTTCTTGTTACCCACGGCAGTTTTGATGGCTCGTGGTTCTGGTAACTTCGGTGTGATGTTCAATGTCTCCGCTGATGGCGGCTCCGTTCGCGATGCATTTGGCGGCAGCCTTTGCGCTGTGAAACTTAGGAGTGGGCTATACAGGTCCCCGAGCAGGTGCTCCAGGTCGGGCTTAGGAGCGATGCTGTTGATGTTTTTGAAGGCTTCGCTGCAACGTCGAAACCATTCTCCGTGATCTTTCTCCCAGCGGCTTCGCGATTTCGTGATGATCAAGGCTTGCGGTTTGGCATACCTGTCATTTTGATACGTATACTCGCACTCGCTTTCAGGACCCAACCGATCCGTGAGGTGTATCTTTGCGCCTAGATCAAGGCCGTCATAACGGATCTGCTTTTGCGATGGGTCTGTAAGCCAGTTCGCCAGGATATCGCAGTTTCTGCACCCGCAGCCTGCGCGAGGCTTCGCCCAGTCCTGTGGCCTGGCTGGCTCCAGCCCTACGAAACGCTCAGTGTACGCTGTAAGGGTTATTCGAACCAAATGTTGATAGTGGCCTGATTCGTCCGCCTTCAGATCGGTTTTGGCCGTGGCCCTCAGAAAGGGAATGAGAAAATTGGAGAAGTCGGCCACGAGCGGAACTTCTGCAGTAATCTTGTCGATGATTTGGAAGACGTTGGTGGGCAGATTCCACGAGAGGCTATGTGCAAGGAAGACCACGAATCTCTCGATCTTGTCCTGGAGAGTCGCCTCAGCTTTGTCCTTAGTTTGAGTCATGCCACGATCATAGCGATACCTGGATCCGTACACAGAGGGGAATGCGGGCTTGTCGGACTTGTTCTTGGTGGCGAAAGCCTTGCGTATGGTGAAATTTGCTGCTAATTTGCCATGAATATCGCCATGCACTTGCTGGAGAATATTCATATTGATTCCCGTACAGTCTTTTAAGAGGTACAGCAACGATATCACAAATTCGAAATGAGATATATGCTTCTCCACAAATGAGACGATGGGACCCAATAAAGCTCCTTCACCCAATCTAGAAGCCATCTCAAATAGGGGCTCGGCGTCACCAGGATCGACCGCTGTCACTGAATCTAACTTCGAGAGTAGAGCCTCCCATATCTTGGTGCTGAGGCCATCAATGTCAAGGGCTTCTCCTCGAAAAAGGCCGTCAGTATCATTTGATCCTTGTCTGACGTAGTGCAAGGCATCACGATGACTGCGAATGCTGGCGATGCACGAGAAGGCTTTCTCAAGCGAGGGTTGCCATTTTGTCAAGCTTTCCTGCGCAATGGTTTTGCCCAATCCTTCGTACACTGAAGGCAACAGCATTCCATGGGACACCTGAATAATCCTTTCAAAAATACCAGCGCTTCGCAGACGCAAGGACACTAACGCGGCAGTACTGAGGGTCAAGTCAGGGAGCGATCGAGTGTGTTCTGATGGATAGTAGATGCCGCCCGTCGGTGCATTGCCTCTATCTCTTTGGTTGCGTTTAATTATGCAGTGGCAGAATGACTCCAGATCGTTCACAAGGTCGGCGTCTCCTGGTGTCTCCGAAATTCTTTGGAACATTGAATCCACCCACGGTTCGAGGTCAGTGTTACCTTTCAGCTTCGACTTCAACAAAAACTCGGTCATTCTATTCCTTGGTACAATGACGACGCAGGTCCCGGAATATGAATGGGTGGCTAACCCCCTGGAGTAGTCCTCATCGTCCGGGTCCACACCCTCGAACGCGTTTTCTTGTACAATGTCGTACTCAGACAACTCCGCGCCGGCTGCGATGCTGGTCCCGTCAATTTCGAACACTCCTGAAAGGCTAACTTGCGTATTGCAGAGGTTATCTAGCTCATGGTATCCGGCATCATTAAGACACTCGGAACGATATCCATCTTCGTCTTCGTCTTCATCGAAGTCTCCTTCATAGACATTTCCTTCTTTGCTGAGTTCCAAGTCCGCAAGGTAGACGCAATACTTCTGCTCATCGCAAGCTCTTTTGAGATACTTCACCTTCCGACGGTCGTTGTCCTTGAGCATGTCAAGTCGCGGCTGCGTGTATTCGTGCTCCAGTATGTAGGCCAGCTGTAGAGGTGCTTCGCCATCCATACCCTCCTGCGAACGAGCCCATGAAGTCAGTAAGTTGCAGAGCTTTGCCTGATCGCCATCAAGACTAGCCGCTAGTTGAGAGTCTCCTTGGCTCAGAAGATTATACGTCAGGACCAGACGATAGCCCGAGATGACGGGCAAGACAGCATGATCGACGTCGGAGTACCTGAAAGTATCAATTAGTAGTCTCAGGATACAAATCTACGGCTCTACGCTTCCGGTAACTCACCATGCTGAATACGAGAACCCAAAGTCGGATCCTGGTGCGGTCTTTGAAATTCGCTTTTGATCGCGGAAAGAAGTGTGTACATCCCCTCCTTGGTGACTGGACGGCAAGGCGACGACCAGAGTACCGAAAATCCCAGCTGCTTTCTCCGGGTCTTCATGACGGTCGAAACAGGCGCCTTCTCCGTAAAGCAGCAGTTTGCACAACTCTGCTCGTACAGCTTTGGCTCCACCCACGACTCCCAATTCGTTGGCCACGCGACCTACCAGATCTTGTATGAATCGCTGCCAGTCAGGGTTTTGCAATGCAAATTGGCTCGGACTCAACTCCCAGCTTCTTCTGATGCTCTGGTCTACAATTTTCTCGAACCCCTTGCCAGACGGTGCTTGATGGGCGACTTTGCTGAATTCAAGAGCGTCCCTTTGTGACAAAGGCAAACCGATGCCGCCTAAGCCATTGACAGTAATTCCTGGGTTGACGGCATTTGGAATATTTCCGGATGTTGCGAAAGATTCGAGGGAGTGCGTGTCGATATAGTCAAGCAATGCGCGGAGCTCTGCTTTGATCTCGTCACAATCAAGCTCGACCTCATCCGAAGTACAAGATTCACGACGAGGCTCAATCACACGGCCACACTGGTCGGCCATCGCTTGGAATTGGTGTAACTACGTGTCGTTGACGACAGACTTACCTAAGTAGAATTTTCCTCCGTAAGCGGGAAGGCTTTGGGTACAAATGTTGAGAGCCTGCAACATCCATGTTTATGTTTGTACGCGAAAATATCACGCTAGCAGATCAACGTGTAATCAAGACCCTATTTTGAAGGGGGACTTTAAGTAAGGTAAGCTTATAAATCGTCGGTGCCCCACAACACTTCGGCAAGCTACATGGTTAATTGAGAAACATCAAAATTCTATATGTGCTGTTGCATCAAGCTGTCATTCAGATCATGGGGTTCGGAATTGGCCGGACTTGTCTAAATCCGTGAGCACGGGAATATATTGCCAAATTTATAAATATGTAGAAATAGACAACTTCGCCTCTATGTCATGGTGTATGTTTCTCCATTTCCACGTCCGGGCGCACATTGACATCTTCAGCATTTGGCGCAATGGTAGCGCGTGTCTCTCCTAATTGCGAGCCCCGTCAAGACAAGGTTGAGGGTTCGAGTCCCTTGATGATCACACTTTTGTTCTTAGGAATTCTGGGCTTGACAGAGCAGACGTCTCCGGGGCAGATTTATTTCTTTCTTTGCTAATTTGGGCTGCTTGTTAAGACAAGTTTCTGAAGCTGTGGCTCGCTGTGCGCGACATTGCTGCCGAATATCTGATACTGAAGCAATACTTGACATTTCCTTGCGGATCTTCATGGTCAGCCTGCTCTCCCGTCTTACCTGCCCGGACAAGGTCGCTTTTAGCCCGTTCCTGAAGGCTTTGGGATGTATGACCCTCTCTACTGAAAGCGTCACGAGGGAGTAAATTTACCATGCCCTTCTCCCATCACAGTCATTCTGGGCAATTCTGCGGCCATGCACAAAATAGCCTCGAACAGATGGTGCGAGCAGCTATCGCGAAGAACATGCAAGTCTTTGCTCTGACGGAACATATGCCGCGCGAAGAAGAAGATCTGTATCCCGAAGAGGTAACATTCTTGATCACTCCACCCTCTCCCCACTGATATCTAGCAATAGATCAGTGAAGGTATCACCCCCCAATACCTTGAAAGGCTCTTCCACGATTACTATCGTGAAGCTCTACGACTACAGAAGGTATACGCTTCTGAAATCAAAATACTGATCGGCGTCGAAGTTGATTGGATAAGGCCCTCGTCCAAAGACTATATCTCAAACTTGCTTAGAAAGTACTCTTTCGAGCTCTTCATTGGTTCTGTCCATCATGTGCACACCAAACCTACGGATTACAATCACGCCCTATACGCTGCAGCTCGTGACATATCCGGAGGCAGCGATGAGAAAGTCTTCGAGGACTACTTCGACCTCCAATATGAAATGTTGAGGGCACTAAAGCCACCAATTGTTGGACACTTCGACGTGATACGGCTGAAAGCCGATAACCCAAATGGCAGTTTCATGCATTGGCCAGGTGTGTGGCACAGGATCTTGAGGAATCTCGATCTCATAACAAAGTATGGCGGAATCATGGAACTAAACTCGGCGGCGTTAAGGAAAGGTCTGAGTGAGCCATATCCCAAGGCAGAGATCTGCAGGGTAAGGACCGTTATGCGTACCCCCACGCTTCAAATTCATTGATCGCTTGCGTAGGTGTTCCTCGAGAGGAGGGGGCAGTTCGCGCTATCAGACGACAGCCACGGAGTTGACCAGGTGGGCACAAGCTATGATAGATTGCTAAGATTCGTTGAAGAGATGGGCATCGAGGAGATTGTCTACTTAGAAAAAGGATCTACGACAAGGGATGCTAGGTTCCCCAACATATCAATGAGCACCATTGCAGCGCAAGACCTAAAAGCACTGTGGTGTTCAAAGTCGTCATGATGTATGGCAATGGTATATCTTGCAGGCGTAGGAAGAATTTGTTTGAGGAGAGTAGCACATGTCTCCAGCATAGTATTGATTAGAGTTCGCCATTCGATTCCAAAAGTGATCCGGCGAAGGTGAAGGAATTGTACAGATTATGCCACAAGCTACATCGGGTCCCTCTCGGAGGACGATCGACGCGAAGATGGATGTCCATTTGCCATACCAGGCAAGATAGAGTGACTGCAGATGAACGGCTGCAGACGTCCCTGATGAAGACGGGTTTCTACATTTAGCAGCTCCAACTGTGCAAGCAAAATAGCGCACCAAGTAACTGTTGGTTCTTCATGGCCAACTACTCGCTGTTTTCGCGCCATGACCATTTCCCGCCACCAGATTGGCTGAGAGACAGCCAAGCGAGGCCATAGCAGAAGACCCCACGTCGTGTGCAGTAGTTCAACCATGGTCGTCGACTATCCCTTTTTAACCCCACAACTTGCCAGCACATACCTTACAGCTCTGGGAAGCGCAGCACGTAAGACAACCAACGCTGAAGCGAAGAGTGTAAATCTAGAAACCGGCTGATAAAGAGGAACACAGCCGGAGCTACCGTGTACCAGGGGTGAATCCCCGGGACGTTGTGAGAGCCGTGAGTGGCAGCGGAAGGAATGATTGCAGACCGCCTGCGCACGTTAAGAGGAGGGTGTCCAAGTAGATCAGGGCTGACGGTTGAGTGAATGCATCGATTGGTGCGAGGGATCAGACTGTGCAGCGAGTACAGAGTACTTCGTATGCGGCATGTTATTTGTTAGTGTCACAGGGTTTATCGGCCCAGAAACCCCTGTTCGTACTAACAATTAATATGCCGCATAGGAAGTAACTGCATAACATTCTAGAAGTTCTCAACTGCAATTGAGTTTCAGAGGTCAGGTCAAGCCATGGACTTTGTGACCTCTTCCGTCCTGGCCTGGCCCTCGAGACCAGCAAGATTGACATCGCGAACCCGGTAGACGAAAAGACTGTAGAGGAAGCGAGAACAGAGATTCGACCTACATACCCTTTCCCGATCCTCGTTTCCTTCCGAGCATTACGAAAATTGTTGGTGCGTCCGGTGTGGTAGTCACTGACAGTTGGATGTTTGCCAGGGGGCCTGTTACGGAAGGCACGATCGAATCGAGGGGGCAGACAAACCTCCGATCCTAGCAATCATGAAATAATGAAATATGCCTTCTCCACCAACAGGACGACCATGATCGACTGCCACATTGATCCTTGGAAGCTGGCAGTACTCCCGGCGGCCCCTTCGACCGTCGCCGGCCCTGGTCCTGCATCCGTGGAGTCGCCTAAGGGGAGCCACCGTGTCGGATATCATGGTCCACCACGACATGCCAGCCCAGATATGGTAGTCGACGGGACGATGAACGACCCAACCGGGGCTCCAAGCCTGATCCACTTCCCTTTTGCATCTCTAGCTTAAGAACCAAGTGGGATGATGACCACATTTCTTCACTGACCCTTGGAGCCCCTCTGCCCTGCCACCATCAAGCCCTCTCAATCCGACTACTTCGTCTATGCGGCTTGCAGCAAGACCCTCGTCCAGTCTCGAAGAGCAGCCCACAACATGGCCAGCGGTCCATGGCGAGCCTCATAGTGGCCCCGTTATTGGCTCAAGAGCCAGACTCCGACTGATGCTTTTCATCCTAGCAAACATGCCTGTCGAAAACTCACATGCTCTCCGAAGCGTCCAACCCACCGACGTTTTCCTCCCTACCTTCCTCACCCTCCCACCTTCTCTGTATTCTTCTGTGTCCGAAGTTCCAGAGCCGTTTTGGAATCTCAATTCCAGTTGCTGCAAGCTCCTCGATTCACTATACCTCTATTGAAGGCCAAACCGCAGTTCGAATATCCTACAGAGCTTCCTCATTCGATCCCCTTTCTCATCAGCTACCATATTGGCACTCGGCGAACCTCTCCCTCGACGCGAAGAGATAGTTCCGAAGCCTCAACTTTGAAAAGTCAGCATATATATATTATGGGCGTGAACAAGGAAATCTTGAAGCAGGGCAATGGCCAGGACTATCCAAAGAAGGGTGATGAGGTCACAATCGAGTACACTGGCAATCTCTACGATGAATCCGAGGCAAACAATCATTACCGGGGGACACAGTGACTATCACCTAACCGTTTCCCCACCCGTGCGTCTACTCAATTGAGATCTAGATTCGACTCGTCTGTCGGCCGTGGAGACTTCCGGACAGAGATAGGGACGGGCAAAGTCATCAAAGGTGCGATCATGTCGTGGCTACTAACAGGCAACACTGACTGCAAAAGGCTGGGACGAAGGAGTCGTGGGAATGAGTCTGGGAGAAAAAAGCATCTTGACCATTTCATCGTACGTACAATTTCCGATGCTTTCCCGGGCTACGGTCGTTATCCGCATGATGCTGATTCGATGGATGTCGCAGTGACTACGCATACGGAGATCGGTAAGCCCTCAATCCCATACGGAGATCCCAGAAACGAATCCCACTTAGGAGAATGTGGCCTGCGACTGCTGACATATGCATTACTGCAAAAGTGGCTTTCCAGGTCTTATCCCTCCCCACTCTTCGCTTGTTTTGTGAGTTTTGCTTTCTTCCTCTAGAAGATGTCGGCCCCAAGCACCCGGACTCAGACTTAAAGGGATGATAGGGACCCGCAAGGCTGACATTTTTAGTGAGGTGGAGCTGAAGGGTATCAACAACAAGACGGCTTAGATCACTATGCATGCGCGGCACGAAACGTGCCCTGTGCTTTACGCTTGACGAATGGGTTGATTTGGGTACACGATTAGAACGCTCCTTACTGTTCACGGTACTCCTGCTAGGGGTTTGCCGTAGAAGTGTGGCGAGTGGGTAATCCTTCGCACGGCAATACTGATAGAACAGTCTCCGCACATTGGCAGCCTCTGCCGTTTAAACAGCTCTTTCTGCCGGTCTTATATGTCTCAAGTACGGACGATTCAAATCACTGTCTAGCCCAGGAATACGAACAACCTGAACATGAACAATTACGCAAAAACGGGTAATTGTAGCTTTACTCATCTTTGCAGGGCCAATCCTGGCCAGCAGCCTCACACTATCTTCAGACCTCCTTTAGGATCTCTGAAATCCTGTAGGATCCTCACCCCGATTGCAAGCTCAACATGAGACGACAATCCGCTTCAAGCCTTGCCCCTCTCCCAAATATGGACTCATCGATGCTCCGTCGATGGATCAAGTGGCCTTACTCCACAATTACCAAGGGCATGTACGAGTACAGCCAATGGCTCAGATCAGCAATTTCCATCATTGACGAACAGGACTCAAACGCATGCCCACCAATATTAGACAGGATAGCAGGGGTTCCTACCTCCCTTCTCAGACATTCATCTAGCTTTTCTTCTGCTTCGGCTTGCTGCCTTTGTTACGCTGTTGAAACACCTTCTCCACACTAAAGACAATATCAGTGTTGCAGAATTCTATTGCAGGACCTGCTATTTCCTCCCTCGTCCCTGCATCCCTGGTGTAGCATACCTTATAATTGCTATTGCCCTTGCTACTACAAACTTCAGTAAGTGCACGTCGTATCGCGGGAAGTTTACTTAGTTCGACGTGGAGTCAAAGGTATCTTCGTGCTTGCTTCTCTGTTCGGTTCTAAATTACTACCCCTTCGTCATTATACCCACGCCCGATCACTCATTACAAATTCTTTAAGAACTTGCACGTCTGACGCACTAAACCAGACTTCTGAGAATGAAGAAGTCGGCTCGTCTCGACCGAGGATATATAGTCAGCTCCTGCTCGATGTACCATCACCCGAGTAAGCACTTGAACAGATATTGAATACAGCAGAACACAATTTGCAAGTTGTGCATAGGATATGGAAGCTGAATAAAAGGAATCTTATGTTTGCAGGCCTCATCAAGCCTCAATGTGTGGTAGCCACTAAGCGACAGGAACAGAAAGCACCTTATTATCACGATACAATGTCTTGAATATCGGAGCCATGAATCATGGCGTTTAGTGGTCAATGAGCCATGCTTTGCAAGTCTATCAAAACAAGAAAGCCTATACCTTCACCTTGGCTGCTACGGATGCTGTCGTAGTTTGAGCCGGCAGGCGGTAGCAGCCATCCAACATCAAGTGTCTGCTTCGCTTCATGGGGAAAGCACATTCGCACCAATTTAGCTAGTGGTGAACCAAAGGTACCTTGATAGCTATTCAGTCGCCACGGGGCCGAAGTCCGCCATCGAGGGCTGCGCAAATCCTCAAAAGCTACGGAGCTCCTTGGCTGATCAGGTCATTGTATCTGTGTTGATCACCTTAGTTGGATCCGTTAAGTGGCTATAGTGCTTGCGCTGACTACATATCTTTATCCATCAGAGCTCTTGAATGCTCCCTGTTCTTCCGTTCTCTTCCGCATCAATGCAGATCACGTGGGATTCTTGTTGAAAACAAGTTGCAACACCCATCGGTACAAGGCCATCCACACGATCTCGATCTCAGCATCAAAATGCAACCTCTCAGCATCAAAATGCGCCCATGTTCGCTTCTTACCCCCCCCCCGCCGGACTCGCAGCTTCGACGCCTGTACTCGATGCCAAGCCCCCATGCCCTACGCCCGGTACCTCCCCCATCTTCCCCCCCTGAGCACTAATCCCCTCTCCCTCGCTTGGACACACCCACCGGCTTCCCCCCCCCCGCCCTTCCTGCACATCGTCGGCTACCTGACCACCCTCACCATGCAGAACTACGACCCAAAGGACTGCGCTAGCTACTGCGACTCTACGCCCACGTGCGGGGGTATTAATAATCTGTATTGAGCGTGACATCACGTGTGGATTGCCCGGCGTTGGAGGAAAGGAAAGGTGGGGGCGGGGGAGACGAGGGTTCCGGAGGAGGTGCTGGCGAGTGGGGAGAGCAGGGTGGTGGGAGGGGGTTTGTGATGGGGAGGTGAGGGATGGGGTGTGGCGGGGGGGATGGTGGAAGGGAAGGGGTGGGGGAGAGTCCTCGGGGTGTTAATGGGAGGCTGTCGTTTCATTTCGGTGGGTGTCGATGTAGGTGAGTGGAATCGATGAAGGCTGCTCCTCCCTGCTGCAAGGAATCCATTCATATGGTCCCAGAAGGGGGAAGGTTTCCATGACTGAAAGGCGTCTCGGGGTCTTGAAACAGGGCCTTTTCGCGGGCTTCGTGCTGCTTCACTGGGTCGATGACGAAGGAGTCTTCATACAGTCAGGAACGAGCTTCAGGTCTGCGGCTGGGTTCGAGTCGTTGGAAACGCTGTTACGTGCACTTGTGAGTGGAGCAGTGGACGTTGGCTGTGCTCCATGGGCAAGACGTGAGTCTTCCCTGGTGCAGAAGGCAGTGATATATATATAGCCCCCTAAATGCCTGCCTTGCTTGCAAATTAAGAACGTTTTCTCTCTCCAGGCGTTTAAATTATCATTACAGAAAGCAGCAAGAACATTTCGGAGGAACGAAGGGACAGCGCCGCCGATGGACTCATGGGCGGCATCAGGAGCAGCTTCTTCGCAGTCCAAATCTCGGAAATTTCCCCTGATCAACGCGATATTGTCCTCTCTTGGGTTGACGTAACCAGCATCATAGGTAAGCCTCCCCAGAGGTTCGGCTTCAGATGATCAGCTACTCATTGCTCATCTCGCCGAATCCAACCGTCTGGACGTCATCCGACCCACGCCCGCTACACGCGTGCCGTACAAGGTATGGTGCCAAGCCATCATCGCCGAGTATGGCTCCATAACGTCGTACATGTGCCAGAAGCGCCTTGACTGGGTCCCTTTATCCTGCGTGGCCAATGAGACTGGCCCTGTCTTTATGATCTAGGATTCGAAACCTTCCGCTGATCCGAATGACTATCGTATTGAACGGAATGATTGGCCTTACGGAATACTCGGTGCCGAGATTACGCATTTGGTCGTGTGGCTGAAGGTAAGATTGTCGACCGAGCCAGAAACAGGGTTGATGACGGGCGAATCGAAAGCTTTGGCACAAGAATTTGTGAAAAAGACATTCGTGGAGCGTTTGAGGAGGGAAGGTGCTGGTGCTGGGGCTCGGGTACTGTTGTTTAAGAATTGGACGGCATTACAGAGCGTCAGGGGGCTGGAATACATTCATGTTCTGTGAGGGATGTCTCCGGTGAGGTAGTGGCAGAATGGACTGGCAAAGAGTGACCGCAGGAAAGATAGAATGTTGGCCATCATAGTATCAGAAGTCAGCTCACCAGAGCACTAGAATAAGGGGTATGTTAGCATGATCGTTCCCCATGGAGAGGTGCAAGCAAGTTCATACCTCAGATTGATGATTCGTGAATTCGGGTTATCACCATCGCATTCATCAACGAAATATAACGGTGTTCGGTATTGATGCCGCCACCTATGGATATCGTACTTGAGAAGGAGCTGCATTCTGGGCCTGCCATTCGAGTTCATACCATAGGATAACCGCTTGATTTGTATGCCACTGCTCTAAGTAGATCCGCCATCTTTGCCAGCCTCAGAAAGCTCGTCCGAGAAGCCATCCTCTTGATCGTCGTGGCGCGTATCTTCCACCCTATCATCTGGCGGGCTAAACCATCCTTCATCTGCCCATTCAGGCTCATGGAGCGGATCTCCGGAGCCATCATCGATGATCACCAACTTTTCCTGAGCATTGTCTACCTCTTCATCGAGCGCCATGCATACTGCTATTGCATACCCACCGTCGTGGCTAATGCTCAGATCCGCCAGTTGTCGGTCTTCGTCTGCGATCCTGGCTCGTCGTGTGAAGAATTTCTTTGCCGTATGATCCTTGCTTTCGACGAATTTACCGCCTAGCAATTTCCCATAATAGTATTGCGAGACAATAATCCGTGGGGTCTGTGCCATGTCTTTATTGAGGCCCCGCAGCCCTCTCAGTCTGGCAATGTTTTCTTCCATCAAAATATCCTGGCGAGGTGGGTCGATGAGAATCGATGCCTTTTCGCCCTCTGACGCTGTGATAGATATGTCACTCATGAGCAATCGGCGGCGGCGATGCGCCTTGATAGCGGCCTCCTTGGCTGCCCATCTGCATATGATAGCTTAGCCGTCTGTGTCGGGATTTTGTAGAGGAAATGCGGTCGTACCTTCCTGCAAGATATCTGACAAGGTCACCCTCGGGCGATGCCTCACGCCCTGTTAACTTGGATCGACTTATTTTTGGAAGATGCAGGATTGCGAGCTTCTGGGTTCTTCTTTGCTTGTAATCATGGTTTTCCCGGATATTTTCTACTCCGGTTTTCTTTATCTTTTGCACTAGAGAAGGCCACTCCAGCTGTGTGAAGAGCCTTCGTGCAAAGAGAGTGAAACGTGTTGGCTCCTGGATCAAGTTCCCAATGCGACTTATTGAACATATATCACACCCAACTCCAATCGGGAATGGAAAAGCCTTCGGTGACATCTTCATATTGATCTCGAAGGGATATGCCACGCAATTCCAATATTGGACGCACAATCGAAAAGTAAAATCTTAAACTCATATCAAAAGCTTAAAGTATTCTCACTGGAGCCCACGCCGACATTGCCAAATCGTGTATTGCAGGCATGAGTGACCCTGTAAATGACCCAACATACGTATAACAATACTCGCGTACACCTGTTCGACACTGGATATCGCCCACTGGATTGCCGAAACGAAGGCAAAGTAAAAGCACTGATCGTAAACGCGGATTGTTCTTGTGCGAGGTAGAACGCGAACATGTTCAATTGAATTCGCTGCGGAGTAATCAGGTCTGCCATTCTACAGGGTTTCTCAAATCTAATTTTAGTATATGAAACGTTGAAATAAGCTAAGGGTTTAGTACCATTAATACGAGGTTTTGATTACCAGACACCACTTCGAATTCAGACTCTTTCGCCAGATTGAAAATACAACGCAAGGGAAAGGTTCGGACGGTCGGCTTATACTCTATGCACCCTTTGCTCCAGGTTCAGTTCCACAAGGATCTCATTGTCTGTAAATGCGGTACCTGCCATAGTCTTGCTGGTTTTGGGCGTTCCTGTCGCGAAGGTGTCGAAAGCAGCATCCCCAGCTTCTAGAGGTGTACTATGGGTTAGGCCTCTCTTCCCGTTAAATTTGGTGGCCGACAGTTCCAGAACTTTGCCGCTTTCCTCGTCCTTGCCAGCGCGATCGGAAAGCGTACGGTACTTGCCGCGTAGTCGCTGAACGATGGGGCCCATCAACGGTAGATTGGCGCTCACGACAAGGACTTGTGCCTCAGCGGCACTCCAGAGGCCGGGACCCACGTGAGACCCTATGACTTCTTAGTCGACTGTGCTCTCCTCACATCTTTGCTGGTAAAGCAAAAGTGGGTTGGGAGACTTACACGTGATGTCAGCCTCATCAAGTTCTTTCAAGGAGATAATCCGGCGTAAGCTGACGGCACAGGCTCTGGTAGGTAAGATGTGTAAGCCATGGCAGAGTTTTGGGAATGAGTACTTACAGCCCAGCAAGGAGAAACACGGCCACAAGAGCAGATTTACGAGCCGCAGGTAATTGTAGGCCCCACAGAATTGGAATTGGCATCAGAACCACGAAGATATCTGTTACAAGGTTCAGACTTCCCATGGCAAGATAAAAGGCCATTTGGTTGAAACAGTGATGTTCAACGTAAGGCCGCCAAATGCTGTGGATAGGAAGGCATTGAAAAAGAATACCGAGTAGGCCACAAAGAAGCATAAGTAATAGAAGCGCTCCTACGCCGCAAATCACCAAGCGGAAGCCTTTTCTTGGGAATAGTCGGTTGTAGAAAATCAAGACGGAGATTTTGACGATTGGAAAAGTCACCGTCCAGCTTAGTTGGAAAATCAAATTGCACTAAACCACTGTAAGCTCATTTTTGAATCTTCTCAATGATTGCATATACACAACGCTCACTATCAGAAACCTCTCCATATCCTTCTCGGGAATGTGCTCGGCATGTTTACCCAGCCCGTACCTGAGAGCTGGATCTCTTAGCATGGTCCTTTGTTGCTTGATCGTCATGAGAGGCTTGCACATACCTACATAATAACATATCCCAGTTATCGAAGCCGCTACCTGGAGAAGGTCGTCAATAACGAACAACGCGGTAGACTCGCAAGCCTTAATCTGCAACTTACCCAGCCAATACCCATTACGTAGTCATCATACCATAATCCAGCGCCAGACAAGCGCCTCGCTACCAAGCGTAGGGTATATGAGGTAAGACCAAGTATCTCTATGAAGGTAATAACACCGGTGATCAGACGTTGGTGATAGAGAATTTCTTTGGACTCCATTGCATTCAAGATCTAACAGTCTATGAGATCCAAGATGAGAAGAGTGATGTTCGTTCCTTCTAAGTGCAACAACAAATAATTCATACAGCATGGCGGTAGAGACGGGAAAACTGATATTATATAGCCAAGTGCAGCGGCTTTGCCTTCTTTCAATCTTGAGACGCCATATAGGAGGACCTCGGATGACGCACTCAGAGATCCGAGTTGCGTCGTGTAGGATTCCTTCTTTGGTCCTCGGGCGAGCAATGTTGCAAGGCGATTAAGGTCATTGTCGCGTTGCATTCAGCTAATGCCGAATACAAGGTCTATACGCCCACAGAAGACTCAGGAGGACGGTTTGAGCCGATGACGCAGGTTTCAAGCTAATCCAACGTGGAGATGAGTGGAGTGCGTCAGCAGCACTGCAGTGTCGACAACAATAGACAGCCACTGATCAATCCCGACCATGCATCCAACTCGAAATTCGACTGCCAGTCCCTGCAGCCACGTTCTTTGCCGCATCCTGTGTTACGCTCCCTGCGTCCATTGTGATCATCAGAATGACGGTCGAATGAGAAGTATGAGCTTTCGGCACAAAGAAGTGCACTTCAAGGATAAATAGCCAAGGCATCTATCTGCCATCTATTCCTGTACACTAAAGACAATTGTAATGGGGGCTTGCCGTGAGCGTACATCATCTCGCCAATGCACGAGCGTAGTTCTAGCTTTGGGACGAGGTGAGCAAACTCCTCAGCCGGCTTCCTATCTGTGTAAAAAGGGCTCAAGACCCGAGATGAAAACAGGGAGACGGTTTATCTCCGTTGACCTACAGAAAGTCTTAGTAATATTATCATGATGTTATCTCCAAAGCATTCTACATACAAGAATTGTATGTAACGACGCGCGGCGATGAGGGTAGCAGGCAAGAGGCTATGCAACAATTTCTGGTTTTTTGCCTACTTGTTGCCTACATGTACCTTTTGCCTGGCGTTTGTGGAGCGCATATAAGAGTAGGCTATATGCATATGCAGACTTTATGTCCCTGTACAAATGCATAGGCATATGCACATGGACGTTTGTAATGCTTGACATATCACGAGCACAAGCTTGCCGACGCGCTCACAGTCAAGTACGAAGGGCTGAACGACCTTGAAGTAAGCAATCTCCGATCGAGAGCTTTGCAATTTGGCAGTCCCTGTGCACTTGATGACCAAACAATTTCGCTTCTTTGCGTAACTTTCGACCGTCGAAATAAGAATGGAAGGGAGTGACGAGGAGCTAAGACCATTTGCATGAGTTCATCTGATGATCCTAATAACAAGATCGTCGAGTCTTCGGGCAAACACATCAGACTAGGCCACAGCTCTCAGGCGCGAATTTCAGGCACGGTGATTATAGGACGCTTTTACTACTAGCAATAGCGATAACCTCCTGCGCCCTCTCAGCCATACCACGTATCCAATTCGCTGTCTTGACAAAGCCTCCCCTGTACTTTACTCATCGTCAAGCAGAGGGTGCCTCTCCAAATCCTCGATAAAGTTATGTGCATAGGGCCTGAGGGTTATGTCTCTGCGAAGGAGGAATGGCAGAGCCAGTGGAAGGGAGGTGCTGAAAAGGAGCGCCGCGATGACAAAAGCGAAGATCCACTGCAGGCCAAAAGTGTGAAGACGGAATTGCTGTACACCCAGGGCTTGGTCTGCGTCAGCTGAATATTCAAGGCAACCGGAATCACCGGCCAGGGACAGACGTTACCTGTTGACAGAAAGGATAGCTCGAAGCCCACGGTGTAATCCCTATAGACGGCCAAGTAGAACAACCCAAATAGGAGGAACGACCATATAGCGACGTTGGCTACTATCCTTGCCACGAGGATTTGAGTATTAACCGCCACCGCTCCATTCCAGAACAAAGCAACGAAGGTCCAAGCCCATGGTCCAGAAACGACTGGGATATGGATGAAGCTGGGTGTGGTGGTGTAGCGCAAGTAGAGCGCTTTCAGATTGAAGGCATTGATGACCAATACCAGCTCCGCGATCCAGAAGTGCGATCGCACCCAGAGCATAATGAAAGCAAACTGTGAGACGTTATTGACCATGAAGTGGCTACCGACATTTAGTGCGGCAATGACTAAGTCTTCGTCGCTGGCGAAAACGTGGTAGACGTAGCATAGTTGTAGGATGAAAAGGATGATCCTAGACCACTGAGTTAGAGCTGGCCATATTGTCGCTAGGTCGGTGAACGTACCAGTAAATGACCACGATAGTAGGATCGAGAGAAAAGGGAGTTGGGTGGGCCTTGCTTTGCTCCCAGATCGTTCTACCAACGTAGCGGCCATCGCTGGGAGATTTATAATGACAGTGTATGCTAATAACTACGATAAGTAGCCAGCTAAGGATGGTAAGGATTTTGTAGGTTAGTAATGAACGCTGGTCGCGAAATTCGCGCTTAGCAAAAGGATTGACTGGTTAGATAGATGGTCAGCAAAGTACAACCGACGAGACCGATCCTTGAGGGTGAACTCTTACGGGTGTGTACTCTCTCCATTGTCACGACCTAGAGCTGATAGCGCAGGTCAAGAGGAAGAGACGGGTTGGACGTTCACAGGCAAGAAATCGCCTCAGAAACATAGAACACCTGGAATTGGAATAAATATGGCAGGTGCACTTTGATGGCCGCTGCCATAGCTCCTGCCTTCGAGAAACACGATAGACAGCAATACGTATTGACTTTACGCCCGAGGCTGGTGGCACGGGATATGTGAGTCGCCCTTTGCTAGACAACTTGACAGAGAACGGGACGAAGTTGTACATAGCGTACATAAGTTTTTTACTCAAAACCCAAGGGTCTATCTATTCAAACTTCGCGAACGCCAGTTCATACACCAGACCGAGCGTGAGTCTTGCGTGTTGTAGCATATGATCAAAGCTCAGGTACTCGAGCTTGTCCTCGGTGGTATGGATCTTGTTGTCTGAATATTTGAAATCCGATTCGATAACAAATGCCGAGGGATACCCAGCTTTGGAAGCAGAGGCGTGATCGCTACACGCGTATCCACATTTCGTCAGGACGTATGGGATATTGCAGTACTGTACCAGCATTAGTAGATTTACCGAGATGTCCAAGGTCCGAGAGATCTGTCGACTCGGCTTACCATGGTCACAATCTTTTTGATGAACTCCGTCAAACCAGCGTCAACATAGTCGGTAATGACTCCTACGCTTTCTGTCTCTCCAGCATCGAGAGTCTTTTGCACATAGCCTGTCATATCTTGCTGGAGCATAGCTTTTACATCTCTTCCTTCCTTCTCGTACGCCGAGAAAATGGCTTGGCTTCCTAATAGGCCGCCTTCTTCCGCGGAATACCACTGGAACTCAATCGTATTGGATGCGTTACCGCTGATGATTGCTTCGGATGTGAGCAGGACCCTGAGCGCTTCCAGTATCGTTACTGTGCCACTCCCGTCATCGTCTGCCCCCGGCGCTGCGAGTATCGATGGTAGGAAAAGGTTGATGCTGTCTTGATGGGCGCCGATGATGACCGTTTTGTTGCTTTGCCCAGGTATAGTGGCAATGACACTGTTCTGACCCCACGGATGCTTGAAATGTCGCACATGAGCTCCGTGTTCCGCAGCACCGGAATCACTGATTGTCTTGTTAACTTGATCAAGCAGCCATGCAGACGACTGAGCACCGTAGGCTGATTTATAGTATCTTGTGTGGAACGAAGTGAACTTCTCAAGGTGTTTGCGCATATTCTTCTTCGATAGTTCCTTCAGCATCGGCGACACGGTATGATTGTATGACGGAGCTATTGGATATGTGACTTTTGATTTCTTCGTCAAGGCTTGCGCGGAAAGGCTCCCAAGATCCTGAGTTTCAGTAATATCCATGAAGTTGACACCATCCTGTTGATGGATGATCAGCAGTCGGCGGTAGTCTCGCTGCGCATCGGAGGAAGACGTACTCTACGTAAGCTCCACTTCTCATCTTCGCTTATCCATTCTGTGTCGCCAGGACCTAGCTCGATGAGAAATCGTTCAAGCGAAGCATCGTCACCTAAGACTGCTTGATCAGGCTCCAATAATGAAAGCGCAGAAGCGGCTGCGGCGAACGTAAGAAGTGTTGAGATGATTTTCATGATTAAGGATAAAGAAAGGGCTTAGAGTGATTTGAAAAGGTTGGCTAGATGCAGTGGGAAGACATTGAGTTGTGAGCTTGTGGCTATCATCACTGGGAGGTTGGACTCAAAGAGCGCCCAAGGCCGAGGCAGGTCACGTGATAATACAGAACTGGCCAGCTCCGGTGCGTTGCTATTAGACTTTCAAAAGAGGGTAGGTATGAAAGTGCATGTTGAGCTGGTCAATTCAGCGTTTGCAGTGATTAGCAGGAGTTGTATTAAGTTTTCTATCACAATAATAAAGGAGCCTGAAGACCGCTCCAAAGTAATATCTGCTGTGCACCCCTATTGATGCTCGTAGCCTGTTGGCGGTGGAGTGAGCTGCTTTGATTATGCTATGCAAGTTCCCTCAGGGCTGAGGGGGAAAGGAAGTCGACGATGGAGTCTGGAGACGATCTCGGCAAAATTTGGCTCATTCTCAGCCGTTATAAACCCATGCCGAATAAGAAAATCGAGGAGGACCATGATACTGCTCGGCCGAAACTCTCGGTTTGCAAGTGCCTTACGCACTTGCCCAATAGTCAAGAGCTCGGAGCTTTCGACCTCGTCATCCTTTGGAAGCAGCAGCATAGATTCCGGCAAATTCAAATCGTACACGTATTTGACCGTTAGCTGCAACAAGCCCGACTCCTCTCCGTCCCTCTTCGCTTGTATATGGAAGTATGAAACTGTCCCGCAGGATTTTGCGTACTTGCGGACAAGCTCTTCCGGAAGGTCTGCTTCTTCGGTCGACTCCTTGACTAAGGTGGTAAGTGCACCGTCTCCGAAAGCCATCCCACCCGCAACCGTATTGTCCAGCATGCCTGGATGGGTAGGCCTATTGCTCGCCCGTCTTGGGACCCGGATCTTAAGGCCAGCCTTTGTTTCGATGTATGCAGTACAATGTACGCCACAGTTTACCATGCCAAACAATGGGGCACCTCCACGCTCTATGCCAACCTGGGTGCCATACAATCCATATATCGGATAGCGTTCACTCCGCCATCCTTTCCCACTCACTACCTGGAAGATTTTCTTGTCCCTAGCTTCTTCGAGAGTCTGAGCTATCACAAATTGTTGCTCGCTAAATAACAGGATGGCGCGACAGGGTCTGATGATCTTGGTGACTTCGTCAACAGACCAATTCTCCCCAAAGGGCATCTTTTGCTTGACCCATGGGTGGATCCAACCAACACAGCTTTCTGAGTTGTGAAGCCAGAACTTGTAGAACGACGAGATCAATCCGTTGTAAATCGTGGGATTGGCCTCGTTATTATAGGGGAAGCTGTCGACCTGCTCTAGTAAGTGCAGAACGGTTTTCGGGGCTGACGTCATGTTCAATACCTATGTTGGATATTTAGTCATAAGCAATCTTCATGGCTAAGCGTTAGACCGGAGTTGTCCATATTTCATACTAGAAGTTGTAACACGCGACCGTGAAGACAATGCCTTGATGCCTCTCGACTAAGCGTACTGTGATTGGACAAGATGGACAACAAAGGGGGTTAATTTCCTCACTGAGCGGACCATCGAGATTTCAAGACTTTTGAGTGAAGCTGGGGAAGCCCGTCGGGAACGTTGACACTCTCGACCCGGTGAATGAATAAGGTGAGCCTGGAGAGCCTTATTGCAACTTGGAAATTATTTGCCTAGAATCGGACATAGTTGGCAATCTGCCTCATCGTCAAGTCGTGAGTACTCGATATGTTGTCAGGCAAAGGACTCACGGGTGGTATAGAACCGCTAGAAATAGGATCAGGCTTGTGCTGTGGGCCCAGAGCTGATGTTGATCAGATATGTGTTCTGGATAATGATGTAAACACGTGAAAGCGTCCAATCGTTAAGACTACTTACTCAGCCAGACCAAAAGCATCTGGCTGTGAAAGCAGCAAAATCGAGCCCTTGAAGTCGAGGATGTGTTTCGCTTGTGGTGGTGATCGAAGTATTCTTTTCATACCATCACCAGTGCTCCAGTGTCAGGCATACAAACTGGCGATTTGATAGGATTCCTTCAAACCTAGCCGGGAGGATGTTTGCTTCCAGTGTCACATTGCTGTCGTAGTCCGAATATTGAACTAGATTTGGAGGCTAAGTTCGATTGGGTATCTTAACGAAAAGACGCTACTCAAATGCCGCGGAACGATCTTGGAGAACGAGGAATGAATGGCGCACCATCCTCTGGAGGGTGCAATGCTTCTGGTGGGAACGCATTAGGATTCTGCTCATCTAGCGGTCTTGCAATGCCACCATCGTTGATGGGCTCAGGTGGCGGATCAGGTGGTGCCTCAGCTAATGCCTTATGCCGCTTGGGCTTGACAAGGAGAAGAATGAACATGCCGATGACGAGGAGCAGAAGCAAGAATAAGATCTTTCGTTTGGTATACTTGCGCTGGTACTTGGTTGCCTGATTCACCTGCATGAGTGCTGCTCGTGACAGTGCGTAGAAGACATACTGTTACAAGCTCCTTCTGAGCGCCCTGTACATCCACCGCCATCTTCTCCACGTTATAGTCGATCCTATCAAGCATTGTTCCTTGATCTATGACCATTGCCTGAAGGTTCTTGAAGATGTCCGCAAGTTCGATGATCCCTTTAGCGATATCGTTAATCTCCCGCTCTCGCTGTTCGATTGCAGTGTCATTGCTGTGAAAATTCTTCTTCATGGAGGTCTGCTGAAGGGTGGATTGAGAGAACGATTTGTCAGCTTCCGACTCCAGCATGGAAGGATCATTGTATGGATTTTGCACAGGATTAGAGAAACGCTCAATTGGTGTGGTCAGACCGCCAAGGGTACGAAGTTCTGGGGAAAGGTCAGCGACTTGAGGACGAAGTGGTACAATATCTCCGGACTTTTCATGTAATTGCTTTGCTTTTTCCGAAACCCTGCACTGGCCTCTTGCACACGGCTGGCAAGAGAGATCTGGATATTGCGAGCCATGGTCTCATCTCCTTTGCCCACTCCTCCCTGCCGCTTCGCATCTCGAACCATCATCTCTATTCGTTGTATCGCATTCTGACATCTATAAAAGCCTCGCGTAATCTCCTGTGTTAACCTCTCAATAGCGATCTCTTCCCGCTTCTTCACGTCCTCGTCCTCAAAGCCTGGCAGGACATGTTTGGCATGGAGCTTCTCCAGATCCGCAGACTGTTTGGCTATTGATCCAAGCAACTCAGTGACCTCATCCTGAACATCGATCCATCTTGGTGGCAACAGGTCCATCTCGATAACCGCATCTCCGTCATCCTCGAACGCGCCGGCGGACATAAGCCCCCTACGCTCCTCCGAGTCGGAACCATGACTCGCAAAGCCATTTGCAGAAGGCCCTACTGTCTTTCGTTTCTTGGCTGGATGGTGGGCATACGATTGGCGGTAAGATATGTAGCTACGCCAAAGCTGGCATCAGCGGAGGTCTTCAGGAGGCGGAGCGATACTGACAGATTGGTCCTATCCCTCCACATGGCTACCAGCTGGCCGCAAGGGCCTCACAGTAGTTGTTCAGGATTGTGTTGCTTGCGACCATGAAGATGTATATATTCTTAGAATCATGCTGCAAGAAGAGGACCTAGTAATATGCGAACGCAGCTTCAAAACTGATCCATCCGGCGTCCTAGTTTCTGCTGTTTGGACAGTTTGCATGGTTTGCATGTCAAAACGGCCCCGGCGCTCTTGGCATCAGCATTGCGAGGAAGCGCACTTGCAGTCCCGCACCCAAGTGACAACAAGCCGACAATCTATTGCACTGAAAACCGCTTCCACTACAGGCTACATCGATCTTCTCACACCGCGGAACGGACCATAAACCTCTCTCTCATATAACAACTCTCGCGACCTTGCTTCCAAAATGGTATGCTCCTACCTCCTGGAAAACCCCACAAAACCCCGCCATTTGGGGCTCTACCTTCAGGTAAGCGGCTGGACACTGACATCTGGAACCTTGCAGGCCGACGCACTTACCGAGGAGCAAGTGTCCGAATTCAAGGAAGCGTTCTCTCTGTTCGCAGGTCTCCCCTTCTGCAACCCCCGCCTTTGTCGACACACCGCTAACTGCTCCGTAGGACAAAGATGGTGACGGTGAGTTCGACAGCTGCCTACACGTCTCTATCCTGTATCTGTATCCTTAATCCGCTGGAAGCTTTCCGAACAAGCTGCGCAGATCAGACTTATCGGGGCTGCAGCTCGAGACCTTATTTCGAGCTTGAAACTCTCTTGCTGTCTGATCACTGGGAGCGCACCTTTTACTGACGGCTCAACCTTCATCCAGGGCAAATCACAACAAAAGAGCTGGGAACCGTCATGCGATCTCTCGGGCAGAACCCTAGCGAGTCAGAGCTACAGGATATGATCAATGAGGTGGACGCAGACAACAACGGCACGATTGACTTTCCCGGTATGCAACATTGCCCCGTCAAGGTCTCATATTGGCCATATAGACTTTCAATAGCTGATTAGTCCAACGGCAGAGTTCCTCACGATGATGGCTCGCAAGATGAAGGATACGGATTCCGAAGAAGAGATCCGAGAAGCGTTCAAAGTGTTCGACCGCGATAACAACGGCTTCATCTCCGCCGCCGAGCTGCGCCACGTGATGACATCCATCGGCGAGAAATTGACGAACGAAGAGGTCGACGAAATGATTCGGGAGGCTGACCAGGATGGCGATGGGCGAATCGACTGTACGTGTTCCCTCTCCTTGCCCTTCCCAATATCTCTCCCCGGCTTTTCTCTTCTACCTGCCCTAGCCGGGCCGGATATCATTCGCAAACGGAAACGCTCTTACACGCGGATAGATAACGAATTCGTACAACTGATGATGCAAAAGTAATCAAGGACGGTGTTACCTTGGGCGAGACTCTTCTCATGACGGCTGCCGCGCCACGCCATTGGAAGGGTGAGAATCGAGGTATCCCTTCGCGACTATACTTCTTAGGCAGGGAACACTACAAGCGGGACTGGCATCTCTATTGCAGGTTTTATCTAGTATGAAAGCCTTTGGTTTGGCTTGCATCCGGTAAATTGGACAATGTCAGACATGTGAGCCAAACGTCGTGAAGTAATTGCTCGGTCCAATGTAATTGGAAATCGTCTGTTCCCGATGAACGTCGTATGAACCCCATGCGGGCCGGATAGTGTTGGGATCATAATCTAAGTTTCCTTACCTTGCGTAGGAGTGGCCCAAACACAATAACACAATCGCTCATCCAAATTGGTACTCGCAAATTTTCAGTCGTCGAAAAGGTGTATCTATACATGAACCATGCTCACAACGCCGCGAGAGGGGTTATCTTTTCCCATCTGAGGATCTGGCAAGGACCGTGATCCCACAGCATCATTTTATGCTTCGAACGCCCAGCAAATGCATTTCCCATGCGGCCCCAATGATGCTTACCGCTCCTGCTTTCCCACCCTCTCCAAGACCGCCTCCCCCGTACTCACCGCCTCCCCTCTGACCTTCTCACCCTCTTCAACCCCCTCAGCCTGCCCCAGACCCACCTCCCCACCTCCCTCAATTATCTCCTCTTTTTCGCTCGGCGGTCCCTTCCCCGCCTGTACATCCTCGGTCTCGCCCCCGCTCATCTGCCACTCCATCAACCTCGTAAACGCACCATCCCTCCTCGCCGACAACTCCGCATAGCTCCCCTGCTCCGCCACCGTCCCATCAGCACCGAGGACGATAATCCGATCACTGCGCTTGATCGTGCTCAACCGATGCGCAATCGATATCGTCGTGTTATTGCCCCTCAACAGCGCCGCCAGCGCCAAATTCACCTGCGTCTCGCTCTCCGCGTCCAGCGCCGAGGTCGCTTCGTCCAGGATCAGGATATCCGGGTTCTTGACCAACGCGCGCGCAATCGCTATGCGCTGTTTCTGCCCCCCGGAAAGCTGTGCCCCGCGGGGGCCAACGTGCGTGTCGAGGCCGTCTGGGAAGTCGCCGAGGAAGGAGCAGTTGGCTTTGCGGGCGGCAGCGATGATTTCGGAGCGGCTGACGACGGCTTTGCCGTAGGCGATGTTCTCGGCGATCGTGCCTGAGAAAAGGACCGGTTCTTGGGCTACGAAGCCGATTTTGCGGCGGAGCTGTTTGGCGTTCATGGTGGAGATGTCGATGCCGTGGATCTTGATGGTGCCGGTGGTAGGGGCGTAGAAGCGGAGCATGAGGTGGCCGATGGTGGATTTGCCGCCGCCGGAGGGGCCGACAATGGCGACGTTGGTGCCCTCCGGAATTTCGAAGTCGAGGTTGTTGAAGATGCGGACGGCGGGGCGGGTGGGGTAGCTGAAGGAGACATGGGAGAATTGGATGGGTCCACGGGCGGAGGGGACGGGGATACCGACGGTGGGGGAGATGGTGGGTTTGCGATCTTGAAGTTCGAAGAGGCGAGAGGCTGCTCCGACGCCTTTCATTAGTTCCGAGTAGAAGCTTGAGAGACCGAAGAGGCTAGAGCCGGCATAGGCAGTATACATGAGGAAGGACGTTAGATCGCCGATGCTGATGGCTCCGGATTTGACCATGCCCCCACCGATATAGAGCAGGGCGAGGATGGTCATGTTGCCCGCTAACCCAGTCTATTTAATTAGTTCCCTGTCTTCACATTCGAAACAGCAGACTTACTGTGCTGAAGAACCTGGCGCTAACAAGGGCTTCCCTTCTTCCCAGCTCAAAAACCTTCTTAGTTTGCTTGCTATACCTTCCGACCTCTAATATCTCTCCCGCAAACGCTTGACTGGTTCTCACATTGCCTAGCCGCTCCTCAGCGATTTTGGTAAGGGTTCCTAGATTCCTCTGAATTTTGCGGCTCAGGTTCCTGATCGTTCTTCCATAGAAGAAGGCTCCGATGGCGACGGGGGGGAGCATGAGCGTAAGGACTCCAGTGAGCTTTAAGCTGACGTACGCCATAAGCCCGAATCCTGCGGCTCCACTGACGAGCGATCGAAGCCCGTCTGACAGATTTTGTGTAATACTTTTCCCCACAATGATGGTGTCGGAGCTAAGTCGGGAGATGAGGTCGCCAATCCTGTTCGCATCGAAGAACTCGGCGTTCTGGATGAACGTTCGACGGTAGAGCTGTGTCCGTAGACGGGCGACGATGCGTTCACCAACGATACGGAGGATGATGATGCGGCCATAATTCGCTGCAGCCCCCAGCGCCAGCAACCCTCCAAGAGCAAGGTAGAAGGTTGACAGATCTAACCCAAACAATTGGTCCGTCTCCTGGTCGGATTTTGTGGCAATGTCTAGTATCTTCCCTATCGAGAACGGTATGGACATTGAGATTGTCGATGAGATGATAAGGAAGACGAAGGCCACCCCTAACGCTTTCGACTCTGGCCTTGCGATCTTGATCAATCTCCATACTTCTTCAAGCCCTGCCCACTGACTCTGTGATTTCCCATCTTTGGCCAGCCGGGCGCTGAGATTTACTTGCGTAGCCTGATTGGCCTTTTCCGACCTCGCGAAGCCTTGGTCTTCCTCGTGGTCTATCTCTTCTTCACTGTCCTTGAGTATCGCCTCTGACTCTTTCCCATCTCGGGTGTCAGGAGCTGGAAGTTTCGCTTCCCGAACCCCGGGTGTTGCTGAGAACGACCGCCGCAGGTGTATAAGAGAAGGGTGAAGCACTGAAGGTGGAGAGTGGGTCAGGACAGAGTTTTCCCGTCCCCACAGCGTAGGTACAATCCGACGCTGTCCGATAGGCGTAGCTGTGGAGGTCCATGGCACGGGGCGAATGACTGGCTGCCTGATGGCCGTTGAACGAGAAATCGACGTGTATGTACGCCGAAACAGCAGCTCAGAGCTGCGCATGACTTTCTAGCAAGGCGCCCATTAGCACTTGCTATCGGTGGGGCTTCACGCTCGGAATGACGGTCATAGTTGCGGGGGCTCGCAGTGTGAAGCTCGAAAAACATTTCTACATGCACTCCGTAAGCGGAGCAAATGAGCTAGGCGCATGACGTGCAGGGCCAAGCCTCTGGCGGAGCGGGATGAGGAGGGGGTCATTGAGCGGGATCTATCACTTTCGCTTCCAAGGGCGGAATCGTCGTCTTACTCGAAGGATTCAAGATACCTCCAGTCTCATAAGAAGTCAATCGCAAGACAATTTTTACTGCCCACAACTTTTCATTTCAGGCTATCTAATGGTCATCTAACATAGAAATGCACATCCATACTGTTCAGCCATGCGTAAGGAGAAGCCGATTCATTCGAAAACTCTACGTCTTCCTTACGACCTCTCATCTTGTCACTATGCACAAATAATTACCTCCTCCGCCAGAGTACAAGTTCTGGCTGATCCATGTCCAGCCCGAAGGCGGCTGTACTTTTGGAACTAGATGAAGTAGATATCGTATTGTAGGCCTGCGCCTGTTCGATCGTAGCCAGCCACATTTCTGTATTCAGAGCGTGCTGGGAGTCTTGATGTTCGCTTCCAGGTCGGGAATTATGAAACATGCGGTGAAGCCATGTAGCTTTGACGGAAGCGGCTTCCCAGTCTCGCAGAGGGTAGAGTCTAGAAGGGTTGTACTGCTGCAACAATTTCAGGCTGACTGATTTTGAAGAGCTAAATCTAAATGCTGAAGCTGCAGGCGTTTCAGTAGCGGAAAAATGATTCTAGAGCCGGGAAAAGCGTTGAGGATGTATCATAGACTTGTCGTTCGAGTGCTTGTCGGGGATTTTGCCGGTCCTGCCCCCGTAATTGCCGATCCTCAGGCTCGGCGAGCCAAGATCGATATGGCTAGGGAAGTTAAACACTCTTTGCTTTCCCCGGCTTCACAGACCTCGTGCTCCATTGAAGCACTTCCAGTGTTTTTCGCTGTTGAAAGACAGAGCCACGTGTACTGCAAGACGAATAGAAATCAAAGTAATAGATAATCGATCAACTGACATCAAGCCAAAGCTGACTTGTTGATGACGCGGGGGAACAGATCAACTCCACCGCTTGGGGAAGAGAAGCATACAAACCTTTCAAAATGGTCACGGTGGGCCAAGACCCTTTCAATCGCAAGATAGGAGAAGTCGTACGCAAAGTAAGCATCGTTGGATGTGACTCTGAACTAAGTCCCGAAGAATTGCGATCAGGACCGCGTAAGTGACAGGGATAATGCATTTCCTTTCGCTCCTTATTCCCATGCAGCCTTACAAGCCAGCCAGAACATCTCATGAGACTAGAAAGCTTAGTAGACTCCCAGCTGTGAGCCCTCCCACAAGCATGAGCCCCATGAAGCTCCCAGCTGCCTCTCGTTCTGATGCGTCTACCCATCCTGAAGCGCCCATCATGCAGCTAGATCCCAGATAACCATTTGAAATGCCGAACAAGAATTGTACCGCAACCAAATAGAAAAAATCACTGCTGACAGCTGCTCCCCGCCCGTGAATATTACACAGAAGGTAAAGGGGTATAAAGCCAAATCGTGCTACAGAAAGAACGAAAAGAGCTCGTGGATGTCTGACCCCGGCGAATTTCGCCGTCAAAAGTCGGCCCACGAGATCGCCTGCGTTCCAGAATAGGAAAGCCAGAGGTATGAAGCAGGCAGGTCGGAACAGCCGAGGGGTAGTGTCAGCCGGTCGGACGCTGTAAATTTCTTGCGTGAAGACAGGGAACAGCATGGTGACCGTAAAGCAGAGAAAGACTGCCATAGCCATCCAGCGGAGTTTGCGGAATAGTGTCCACATCCCTACTACTTTCCCTTCCGGATGATCTTCTGCTTCTGCGCCATCAATAGCATCCGTAGTCGCTTTGGCCTCCCCTGCACGCTCACCGTGCTTTCTGACTAAGACTAAAAGGAAAGCCGCAAGGGCGAGCGCCGAGACTGCAGTGGCCGTCAGGAAATATGCAAATGCTGATTTGGGGCTTTCATGGTCTGCGCCTCCATTCGCCTCCGGAACAGACAGTACGGACACGATCTGTACTATGCATGGCAGCACTCCGGCTATTCCTTGCCCAGTCATGATTGCCTGTGTATAGCTACCGTTACCAAATCCGGATACGTATGCAAAAATCCCATTTTGACACAGGCCTGTCGCAAGGCTAGCGGCGAAGACATTGGCCATGAGAAAGCTAAAGTAGGTAGCCGCCGAGACATGCCTGAAGAGAACCGTTGACAATGCAAGCAGGGTGAACGTTATGATGTTGAGGATCAAAGACGCAGTGATCCGAGAAGGGTAGGAAGCTCCTGCTTGGAGATGTGTAAGAACGCCCACAGACACAAGGTTCGTTACCGTAGAGACGGATATTATAGCGGATGGGAAGTGAGCAAGGAGCCATGGTGAAGAGGAGAACCGGTATTGAAAATAGGGAAACGCTGCTAGAAACATGTTCCTAAGATTACGTATCAGCGAAAGATCGAATATTTGCTTCTCAGCGACGCTCACCATGCCCAGAGCATAGAAATTCCAAGCAGTAAGAAAATGCTGTACTCGAGCCATGAAAACCGTAAGTTCTCTTGTCCGTGACGGTCATCGTTGTCGCCGTCGTCCAAAGCCTGGTAGGACGGTGACGAGCGTCGCTGTCTGATGGCATTCCGTATGCGCTCCATAGTGACTTGCGTCAAGCCGTCGAGGAATTGGAGTCAGCTCGAGGCCTGCGTAGGATCAATTCACAAGAATTTTCGCGCTTGTGGCTCTATTGCTACACGTGAATACGTAAAGAATTTGTCTGATGACCATAGCTGAAGCAACCTGGGATTGTGACTATGCATATTCGTGTTGGGTATCATGACCGTCTCATCCATGCAGAGAACCATGCTGATGACCACCAACTCCGGCGCCTAATAGGCGCGCTAGACGCAGCCACGTTTCAGCTCCTTGACCACCCGAATGCTATCCTCCACTCCGTCCTACATCTTCCCGATCCTGCCCATTGCCACTAGGTCCCTGGCCGAGCGGTAGTTCCATCCCTCTGCCATCTTCTGGGGGCTGGTCCCATCCCTCAATTGACTCAGTGAGTCCCACAATTGTCGCTCTGGTGGCTTAGGCGAGTTGAACTCTGATGGCTCGCGCGTATCATCGAGGAGCTTGACAAGCAGATGATGCAGCCATAGTACGTTCGTCAGCGGCACAAACTTCCCCCACCTTGCCCTCATGTTCACTCTGACCGCTGTTCGCATATGGCGGTATGTATCAAACTGGAGATCTCCTTTGCCCGTGAATATCCCCTTGTCTTTCATCGGATTGTAGATCGTGTTCTTCCCATTGCCGGCTCTGGATAGAGTATAGTCTATCAAGACAACCTCTAGCTGCGAGGAGCTGGGAACCAATGCGTAGGTATTGTCATCGGGACTCTCTTCATTGCGCCTGATACAGATGTTGCTGAGGTGGAGATCGCGGTGCTCAAACGAGCAATACTCCTCGCCGTGGGCCAACGCGTTGGCTGTGGCCCAGAATATATCTCTGGTCTTCCTAACGTCAAGGCGCACCTCTCTGCCCCCCCAAAGGTCTTTGGTCTTCGCCAGGAGGTTCGGCTTTCGTTCTTGTAGTAGGGTATCCAGATCTCTTCCGGCATCCGACATCTCAATCAACAACCAAAGTTGGTCTTCCGGATACGCCGATCGCCCTCCACGGTATTCGGTCCTAATATTGAAACCTTTGCGCCTCTTGTTGAAAGCCTCAGTGGGCGCTTTGATGAGTTCCGGCAACGGTCCATGCAGAACTCTTGCCCCTCTGAATTCAACAAACCCGGAAATCTCAGTAACCATCTCAAGTAGGCGGATCTCAGTTACTGCATTCTCGATAGTCGTCATGTCATTCCAACTCAGCGCTTTCTTATCCGGCCGTATTGGTATTAGTTTGCCGATGACGGGGTCGGTCACTGGAATCGCTGTCGGCGCAAACTTGTACACATCGGCGTAACTGCCATCGCCAATTTTCGTGACTTGGAGACCTGGGCTTACCGCTTCGGCCCAATGATCAAACCATTCGATTTCAGATTGGCCAGTCGCGTCAAGGAGGGGTTTACTGTAAGTCGAAGGGGGAATTGGAGCTGTGCTGGTTCGTGGGACCTTCTTCTGCGGCGCAGGCTTCTGGCGGGCTGGGCGAGGCGAACGCTCACGGTTACCACTTCGCGCTCGTAGCGGAGAGCGTGGCACAGAGGAGGGAGGCCCGATGGCGGAGGGGGCCACGAAGGCGGTAGTAGAGGGAGCATTTAATGAGGATATCGGAGGAGGAGAATCTGAGACATGAAGGCTGGCAAATGCGCTGGTAAGGTCACCGACCCTGGAGCTCTTTTTGCCGTATTTTTTGGCTTTTGCCTTCAATTTCTCCGCCATTTTCTCTGTCCCTGTGGATCGGGAGATCAGTGAAAGCTGTGATATATAGTACCTGGATTGATGGTAGCGGACTTACATTTCCTTAAGCCCATCGCGACGGGTAAATATCGGTGGTTGATATGGTGAAGATTACGCTACGACGAAACGCGTTAGCCGCTGATAATGGAGGCCGTGATACCAGTCAACCGGGCGCGTGAACCTGCAAACCCGATTTATCACCTGAAGACGCGCCTTAACTAGCCCAGTCTGGCTGACAAGGCTACCCACAGAAGGAGGACGTTCAAAGGGATCCTCTTGCTATCATCCATCCTAACATAGAGTCGTTTGACGGATTAACGCCTTTGCTGCTGGTAGTCTATGGTCAACAGGCCCAACTGCAATGCGTGAAACAGTCTTTGGCTCTGCTTCATAAATCGTCATGTTATTCATCTACCTCTGTGTTCTGGGGTTTTAGTGGTAGTCTCTTGTACCCAAATGGTCTGACAAGTCCCTTCCCGCCAATTTTTTCCATCTCCTGCACATAGTATGCAAGCAGCGCTGCATTCCGAGCCCTCTCCCTCCTGTTGATCAGCCTATTACTTCTCCCCCTTCCAAACAATGATATCAACCGAAGCGTACACGCTTTAGCCACCGTCTCCCGTTCGATACTCACCTTCCGCTGCTTCAGCTTCAAAAGCATATGGAGCCCCCAGCGCCATCCCGGCCCACCAACACGCGAATGCTGAAAGCCCCATGCTATGATCGCTTGCTGTGCTCGGGCCGGGAACAGGATATTGAGCGGATGATTCCGGCGATAAGCCTGGATGGGGGTCGGAACATCTAATGAGCGCGTTATATGGCCGGTTGTGAGGCCTTGGGGTCCCTTAAGCAGTCCGCCGAGGTAAGCTCGCGCCGGAGAGCTGGAGTACCAGTCTGCGAGCCAAAGGGCGAGCTTTTCGTACTCTTCCAATTGGCCAGTCATGCCAAGTCGTTTGAGGATTTCGACCCAGACGTGTGCTGGAATAGTGCTGCCGGAACGGAGGACGCTTTGCCAGATATTGATGATGATGAATAGTTCCTTGGTGGTACGTGGCCGCATACCGACCCGGCGGCGTGCAAGGAGGCAAATACGGACATAGTTAACCGACTTTATAGCTAAGGGAAGATGGGAGGCTTGCATCGTTTGTAAGGTGCGCATGACAGATGGGAGATGTCTCTGCTTGAGATGCAGACGTAGATGAAGATTCCAGTAATACGTAGTGTGATGCTTCTCGGGGCAATTGACTAGTAAGATGGCAAGCGTCCGATCGAACTGGAGCTGCTGACCGCTGGCATGGTATGTGCTGAGTAGGGACTCTTGAAGCTGTTGATCTTCGAATGTATCAGGGTGCAAATCGCACTCAATCACATTCTCAAGCACCCTAGCATTCTCTTCTTCGCAAAGCTTTTCCACCAATTTACAGAAGTTTGAATTGGTAAGGGCAATTCCCGCCTCTCTCAGCTGGTTAAGGCGAGCTCGGATGGCTTGAGGATCAGATCGCTCTTTCAATGCAAGTTCCCGCAACGAGGCAGATCCGACAGTCTCTGTCCCAAGCATGCGAAGAATAGCGATCACAGTCTCTGTTGAGAACCAGGTCGTAGCGAACAATCGAGCGTGGAAATCTTCGCCGACCGTGTTTACAGGTATTCCATGAGTGGCGGCTAATTGTTGGTCGAGAGTCTCGCGGCCGATTGGATTCAAGGGCATTGGGCGATTGATGAAAGTTGGAAGCGGAATTTGCTGGTCAAGCATCTGGTGCACCATTTCTGCGAGCCGTCTCTGGCTCCCAAATAGTACAATATACCGAAATAGCGGCTTGTAATCTTGGGAGTCCTCCGGGAGATCCCTGCAAGCTATGAAAACATCGTGCCAGCTTGCTGCGGCCATGAACCTCTCTTTCTGATACAAATGCTGCATAATCGGCGAGTACAAATCTCGAAAAGGCAATTTCTCGTAGATTGTCTGCAACTCAGCAATTGATTGAGGAGCCGAACGGTAAGCGTACTCAATCAGCGCTATGAATTGCTCGCGCGTTGGGTGGATCATTGGATACAAGGTGTCATGCCAGCTCAGGGCAGCGTCGGCCTGTCTTTTTAACCAATGCATAATGATCATGGAATAGAAACGTTCCCACGACCTCCCGGTCTTCTTGCGCAGAGCTATCGAGTAGGTAACAATTTGGTTTAGGCGCTTTCGATTGGAAAACCCAAACTCGAGCAGGTACTCCCAGAGCTCATCAGCAAGGTACCCTTTCGTAGGCAAGTCCTGGTTGTGCATTAGATGACGCTTCCATATCTTGAGTATCCCATTGTTGCGGTCAGGAGGTAGTCGGCGAGATCGAGCTGATTGGGACCACGACTTAAAGTCGCAAGCAAGCTGCCTCAACTGTAATGTAGTTGTATCGCCTGTTGAGTCGGAGGGCCTTCGGGGCTCACATGCTTCGCTATCAGCAAGCACAGATCTCCAATTCTTCCCGTGCACAGGTACGGCATATTTGGAAGCTATCGCGGAGTTGAAAATATTAGTGCTCCCAACGTCGATTTGTGAAGGCAGCTCTTGCATTGGGCTCTCCTCACCCAACTCGAGGGTCGAACCTGCTTCAAAATCTCCGATGGTGTCCGTCTCAACGTCAGTCGTGAGCCTTGTCAAATGGATACGATTGAAAGGTTCCGAAGAATTTTGATGATCACTTTCTTGCTCCTGCACAGTTTCTGTCGTTGTCTCTACTCCAATATTGTTTCCGTCCCCGCCCAAGGTCTTGGACTCGTCTGTAAGATCATCGTCTTTGAGAGCATCAATTGAGGGGATAACGGTACAAACCACTCCGTCTTCATCGCTACTACATTCTAAGTCCTGCAGGTCTAGAGGTCTCAGTTCATAAACACTCTCTCCACTAGAGTATTTCTTGATAGGTGGTGGACCGCTGAGCTCATATCTCCGAACTTGTATAGCAGAGTCTCGCTTCCATCCAAGGCGATCGTTGTATTTCGGCGAAACCCCAGTCTCCTCTTCTGGCTGATTTTCGAGGACATCAGACCACTTCTTGCGAAGAGCGAGCTTATAAGTAAGCCCTCTGATAACGTCGCTTCTTCCGCGGACAATTTTGTTGATCTTATGCTGCTGTGGTAGCCCTTTGCAATCTGATTCTTCTTTCCTCCTGGATACCCTACCAGTCGAATGGTCCCTTGTATTTGAACGTGAGTATAAATCCTGTTTCGAGGAAAGTAGATTTTGCCTATGCGTAGGCTTTTCCTTGATCTCATCAACTTTATCGAGGCGTCCATCATGCTGTTGCCTGCGAACAACCGAAGCAGCCCCTGTTCTGGAACTGACAATATGTGTATGCGCCTTCTGGCGTATTAGAACCTCCTGGTCTGTCCATGGCTTCAATGTTAGAGTTTTCTTGATGTCTGCCTGTTCAGCTTGTCTCCTCTTCTCAAACTCTCCTGTAACCAAGCTCTGCTCGGATTCATCACTCGCTCCTGTTGCCCTTTTCTCGGGTGGACGGGCTTTAGGGTTTTTGTTGAGGCGTCCATCATGCTGTTCCTTGCGAACGACCGAAGCAGCCCCTGTTGGGGAACTAGCGATATACGTATGCGCCTTCTGGCGTCTTTCAACCTCCTGGTCCTTCCAGCGCTTCAACCTCAGAGCTTTCTTGGTGTCCGCTTGCGCAGGTCGTCTCCCCTTGTCGAATTCTCCAGTAATGAAGCTTGGGACCTGCTCGGATACGACTTGTTGTTGCTTGGGATCAACCGGAGCAGGCCCTATTCGGGAACCAACGATATGTGTATGCGTCTTCTGGAGTATTTGAACCTCCTGATCTGTCCATGGCTTCAATCTCGGAGTTTTCTTGATGTCTGCCTGCTCAGCTCGTCTCCTTTTCTTAAATTGTCCCGTAACAAAGCTTAGAATCTGCTCGGATACACCTCCCACTCTTGGTGCCCTTTTCTCCGATAGACGGGCTCTGGAGCTGAAGTCCTTTATCAATGAGACCCTGCATGACGGGCAAGCAAGAATATGGTTCGGACACTCGACGGTATTGCGTAGGATAGTCAGCGCAGAGGGGCTTCCGAGAAGTCGTTGCAGCGCTGGTCGCATGCGGCAGATTCCCTGCCCTCTTAGGTCACGAAGTGAGCGGCATTGGCTGGCCTGTAATCATGCTACCGCAATTAGATTCGGCCGGAAGAATCGTGGGCAGCGTAAAATAGCAATTGATCATTGAATAAATTATGTGTTCATACCTAGCGGTCGAGCATCCCATATATGGCTGCGCTAGTAGGCTTGGCATTTACCTCGAAGCAACATCCAACTCCAGAGCTCCACCCCTTCTCTCATAGCTTCAGCGCAACACAATCATTGTCCTCTCCCGTATCAATCCTATAGCGACAAGTTTCCAACAACATGACGGGGGAAGCTTCGTCTCATCCCATCGCGTCCCCAGATCCAGCACCTCTGAAAGGGTCAGTTTCTCCCCTTCCCAATCCGCTCCGCCATAAACCACCCTCATGCCGCCCCATTGTTTCCTCATCAGCTCCTCACATCCCTCCTCACAACGCCCTCTACAAAGCTAACCACCTCGCAACAGCAAGCGATTCGGCTGGACCAACCGCGTGAACCGCGTCCCTTACTATCAGCGGCTCTACCAAAGAAACGATGGCTTAAGGGATTGGTATAAAGTCCGTTTCCCTCCTATCATCTCGTACAGCGTGGAAGCTGACATCGTTCTTTGCAGAGCCCTCGAAGCAGATACATCCTCTACCCCTACTTCGCTGTTACTTTCGGGTCGTTCTTTAGTATGTCCTTCTTCTTTCTTTGTTCCCTGGATTCTGGGAAGCAAGCTTTACGTCTTCCCTTTTTCTATCTCGTTGCCAGCCGCTAGAGCAGGTCCGGAGGGAGAGGAAAAAAGCTGATACGTCAATGCAGTGTCGCAGTATATGATGGCTAGGTTGGTGATGGGACACAAGACGCTTTGGGGACCGGGTTGAATGCGGGCTTGTACGAGGATGGTGGGAGAGTGGTGCAGAGACATTGTACAAAGGTCAGAGTGAAGGATGGCATGTGCCACAGAATAGCAGCGGTACGAATCGAAGAATTACTGCCTTGTCTGTTCATGGCATGTTGTGGGGTTGAAAGTACTACCCATGGTTTTCCTGTCGAAATCAAATACCCTATTGCCCTTATGTACGCGTGCAACCGGCTTCTAGGAAACCAACATCAGAAATTGTGATCTCCTACTTGGATGGTTTCAAGGTCCACTTTCACTGTCAGCTTATATTTGCATCAAGCTTTTCTGGTCTTTCCAATCTCTCAGGCCTTGCATTGATGCCGAGCTATCGAGGTGTATATGCTACAGAATATAGTACAGAATGTTTCAACAATGCTGTTCCAGGGTATCATACCCCAAATGCTGTGATGCACCCTTGACCAAGATAACAGATGTAAGAGTGATTTCTCTCCCTGCCTGACATCCTCCCCTCACACATGACCCCCTGGTCTCTTTCCAAGCCCCCCACAACTCACCTGATACTCACTTCTCAGAACCCCTTATTCTTCCGGGGCCTTCCCCTGCCCCTCTTGATCGGCAGCTCGACCCACCCCTTCCAACCTGGCCTAGTCTTCGGTTTCTGCTTCTTCTGCTTCTTCTTCTCCACCGGCTTCTCGACCACGTCCTCCGCCTCTTCCTCCTCGTCTTCTTCCTCATCCTCAACGTCCTCCCGCTCCTCAGTCGTCAAGCCCCGGCCCCTCTTCCTGATTCTCCGTTCTTCCTCTGGTTTGATGAAGCGATGCACAGTCCTGTGATCCACGACTCTCTCCGTGTCGCCGTTTCCTGTTTTCTCTGTCTTCGGCCATCGGTACCCATAAAGCTTGCTGTGGCGCTCACATCTCGGGCATTCTTTGTGTGTGAGGTAGCTGTTCGCTTGGACCCAAGTGCCGGAGCAGGTGCGGCAGTCGACCCAGCGAGAGTATTTCTCACCAAGAAGCAGCGGGGTCCGGATGTAGTCGCCTGGGATGCGAGATTTGGTCGCGGGGGCGGCTTTTGGGGTTTCGATAGCTTCAAAAAGGACCTCGACGGTGGGAAGGACAGCGGAGGCGGGAAGAAGGGGCTTCCGGAACGTACTAGGACTAGATATGATTGTCGAGGTTGTGTCATCAACGGCGGCGCCGTCAGGCAGGTCAGAGAGCTCGCTCTCGGAGGGCTCTGCTTTGACGGGATTTGTGGTGGTGTCGTTGACTGTGTCACTTGGGTCCAGGGACGTAGCTGGGGTTGAGGATGGTGGAATGCTGTCGTCACGTATGGAGCTGGTGCCGCTCGGCGTGATCGAGGATTGTTTTCGTCGCGCGATGAGATTTGGATCTGTGAGACGAGGATTACTTGGTGTACTCGGTGTTTCGGGCACCTCAATTATGGGAGGAGAGTTCTTTGCCAGGAGGGAGGATCGCGAGGATGACTCTGGGAGTGAGACCTTGGTCTTCTTCGTTGACTCATTGATTTCTCGAAGATCTTCCGTGTCACGCTTGCGCTTACTGTGAGACTTTGCTTTGGCGAATGCAGCCTTCACGCTCGCCACCAGGTCGTCTTCTTCCTTAGGCGCAGAGCGGTTGAGTTTGAATGCTGGAATAGTAGCTTTAGCCCTGCTTGACTTTGGCAACGCTTGTGTCTTATTGTTAGGTACCAGCTCATTACACAATCCCGATGCTTGTCTGCGTAATTGTCTTGAGCCGTTCGATTGTCCAGAAGTTGCACCCAAAAGATCTGTATGGGGCAAAAGTCCTTTTGTGCTGACTCTTGATCTCTTCCTGGGACTCCCTTCAGTACGATCAGGCGTCATTGATATTGAGCTCAAGTCCGACTGCGATGCGCGTCGCTTCAGAGAGCGGAGACCATAGGGACCCGGAGCCTCGAGACCAGTTTCAGCAGGAGTAGCTGTGCCACTTGCAGAGCGACTCTTTTCCTGCGGTGGCCAGCCGCCACGACCTTTCTTCTCGCAGGATTCGCAAAGACACTCGCAATTATCTTCACCGAAGTAGTTGTCGCCATAGGTAACGGTAATCTCATCTCCAACACCGATATCGCGTGCCGCAACCACTTCCATGCCTTCTGCTCCTCGAGTCACCAATCGAGCATTGGCGTCGCAATCGTGGTTGGCAAATCGGGCGGGACCGAGAAAGAATGACGGTGTTTTCTTGCGGCTAGACATGACGATGCTAAAGTCCCGTCGAGTTAGATCCCGATCCAACTCTTCCTCGACGGTCATGGAAACCAATTGGCCAAAAAGATACTTTATCGTGTCCCCTTTCTTGATCTGACAACGAGCAAAGACAGCCGCTTCATGCGTGACGATTGTATACCGATTAGTGGTGGAGACCTCGAATGGGCAATCTGTATTCCATATGTTGATGTACTTGCGCATGTGTCGTCTGAAATCTTCCTTCTCGCGGTCGGATTTGAGACTGTCGTTATACTTGCGAAGTCCAGGTAACTTGAGCAGGGAAGCCTCTGCTTTCTGAGCATCTTTCGCTACCACCAATTCGTGCAAAAGTATATGAGTAATGTCGTCCTCATTGATACCGCGTGTGAGATTGTACTTCGATCTATTCTTTCGTATCGTCGTCCAATAGTATACCTGTAATACCCATTCAGCAAGGCTTAGATGAGTATGCATGTCGACTGTCGACTACACATACGTGATCGACCAGCGCGTCCGTCAAGATATCATCGTACCCAGCCAGCTGGGACAGTGTCAAGCGCTCCCTCTTCGGCGGAGTAATCTCCGTCTTTTTGGTTCTCATCGCACCGATGTGTTGCGTGGTATAGGTAATCAGAAAGCTAAAGCTTGTATGCGCAAACACTTGTAGATGAAGATAGGGAAGGTGAAAGGAGATGTGTCTGATGTTCAGTTCAAAGCAAGGGCTGAGGAGGCTGTGGTGGCATGCAAGGCAGTCGGTGAATAACGACAATAGGAAAAATAGCTCAGGGGCTCCAACAGCAGCAAACAATAGAACCGAGAGTACCGGACGGGCACGAGAATACCGTCGCTCCAAACAGCGAGCTCAGGCCATGTGACATGTGAATCCAACAGCGCAGTGAATAGAGGCATTGTCAACGCCGTTGGACACCAGCCCGTGTTCCCAGCCAAAGCGTCATCTATCCAGGGGCGAAGTGAGACCGAATGGGACTGCTGCACGCTAGTCGCCGATCTGCCGAGATCTGTCTTGGCGCTTTTCTGTGGAGTGCTCTATCAAGGCTGTTCTCAAAGTTGGTCAAATTTGCTTGGGGACCATTCTCCATCATGCTACCACGATGATACAGCTGAAGGTACGGATTGATGTATGAGAAAACACCTTCTCTACTCAAAGCTAACGCCTACCCCCCAGACAATTCTCAACTGTATCGACAATTCCGGAGCCACCGTCGTTGAATGCATCGCTAATCTTCGGATGAAACGCCATGGCAAAGTCGGTAAGGCCTCTAAATCCGATTGCTGTATTGCTTATGCTGATGATGATCAAGGTGACAAAATCATAGTCGTGGTCCAGAAGGCACGCGGCCTTGGGGAAACATTGGGAGGCGCCGGAGGAGCAGCAGCTCAGAACAAAGTCAAGCGTGGCGATATACGGCATGCTGTCATTGTCAGAACGAAGAAGAAGGTGCAGAGAAAGGACGGGATGGTGGTCCGATTCGACGATAATGCTTGCGCTCTGATCGGGAAGAATGGGGAGCCTTTGGGTACAAGAATCAACGGTAAGCCACCAGTTTCCGCCTTAAGATGTGGGCTCCGTCAGTTGTGGGGTCATTCTGTTAGATCCAACTGGTCATGCAGGAATCGAGTACTAATACTATGTCAAGGCGTCGTTGGATCGGAGCTACGAGATAAGAATTGGTCGAAGATATTGTCACTAGCGACCTCACATGTATAAAGTCTTTAAGAATTGAGATAATCCGTCTGCAAATGACCCTCGACCGCCTTTTGTGAGATATCCTGGTATCACCTGTAACGTCAGATGCTTAATCAACGACCTCATCCCATGGTGTCAGAGGTCCGGCTAACAGAGATGACACCAACTGACAAGATGATATCTCTGATATCACCCCCCCATTTGCATCTAAATTCTTCCAATATCACGAAGATATCTCTAGGCCACTTGATTGCCAATTGATAGTATAACGATATTATCTCGTCGTCGATATAATGCTTAGTAATCAACTTTTTGATAATAAGTTCTTAGAGTTATTTTTAGAATTACGCTCTTATTATTTGCGAAATTCCACTTTTCGATCTTTATCTAAAATTCTCTCTATTTACTTTTGCGCCTTTATCTACTTTTGTATCTTATATTTGCGTCTTTATTTATATCTACGTCTTTCGCATTATAATTAATAGATATTAGATTAATTTGAACAATAATATTGTTAATTTTAGAGTCTAGTATATTGGCAATTCCAGGATCTCTGCTTAGAAAGTGCTAGTTGCGCATATTGCTAAAATGGCTTTTTGCCAACTAATTGCTAGCAAAAAGTTACATTTGCTACTCTTTATTTATAATAGTTCTATTAGATCAATCTTAACTCAAAGAGTATATTAGAACGTTTTCGTAAACTCTAAATCTAGTATTACAAGCTATATACTTAGATTACATATATTTTTATTATTGTTAGCTCTAGCTTAAACTATATTATATTAGCTTAAATCTTAAATAAATATTGATCTTTTAATTTCTAAATATATATAGTCTAAAATTTTAATTAACACTTTAGATGTTTTAGCATTCAAGTACTTTATTTTGCTCAAATTGTGTTAACATAGTTTAATTCTATATAAATTTTGAAGCTTTACATATCTCGTCTTTTTTATATTAACTAAAAACATTTATATCTTAATCTTTAATATCAAATAACTTAAGATTGCTCAATATAGTTTAAATTTATTTTTGCGCATATCTTTAAAAATTATTAACAAGCTAATTAATAAATAGTTTTATAATAAATTTATTTCTTAATTGCGTCTATAATTACTTGATTAATCTAACTTATATTAACTTAATTTTGCTCAAAAATACTATTTACGTAATTGTGCGCAATAAATTTATATAATCTTCAATTATATTTACTCTATGTTCGACGCGTATATATTAAGCTAGTAAGCGCATTAACTTATTAATAATATTTAACTTTATAGCTTGCTTTATTTACTTACTTAATTTTTTTCGTAAGTATTATTTTGTTACGAATTAACTTATAATATTAGCTTTTTTATCTTAACAAAAATATAACTATAATAAGAATCTAAAAACATAAACTTAAAAATATGTTTTGTCAATTTATTATAAATCTTATTATATCGATATTAAGACGCTCTTTTATTGTGCGACTATTTTAACTTAGAAGCACAAACTTACTAGCAAAATCTATAAAATTTATTAATACTTAAAAATTAAATTAGAAGCAACGCATATAAAGTAAACTAAAATTCTATATAAAAAGTACAAATAAACTTTGAAAATTTAAAGTTATTTTTAGTACTTAATTAATTTTTGCAAAAATACAATTGTTTATAACGCTATATTTGTTGTCGAAGTTGCAATAAAAGAAAAATACTTAAAAATAAATAGCAAAAATAACAATTATATTAATTTCGAATAATTTATTTTGCGAATACTTTTTTTTTGTCTCTTTAAGCTTTTTAACGAACTTGTATATCGCTTTTATTATTAAAGTGCTATTGTTAATTAATTTCGAGTTTAATTGCTATTTTTTATGTATAGCTCTTAATATGCTTTCTTTAAAACTTCGAATAACGTAGCTTTATTTTATTTTGTTTGATAATTTTTTACAAATCTTAAACTTTAGTTTTAATTCTTTTCGAAATTGTTTAATTTAATACAATTTGCTTTTAAATTTAATTAACTAGATTGTAATATATTAGATGCTAAAAAGCAATTTAAATTTAATCGATAGCAACAATTTTTAAAATAATATTCTTTTTGTTTATTATTATTATAGAAACTTTCTTCGAATCTAAATACAAAAACAAGATAATATAAATAAATTTATCTTTGTACTTTTAATATACGCTTTAATTTTTAAGCAAATAACTTTTAGCAAAACATATTAGTTCTTTTATTACAAATTTTCTTAATTAGTTCTTTTTTTGTTACAAATTTGTTCAACTTTTTTAAAGCTCTTTTATATCGATTTATTAAAAATAAAAATAAAAATATTTTACGCAAGTTAATATATAAGTCTATCTTTATTGCTATATTGTTTTTGAAATAATTGTGTGTCTTGTTAGATTTTAAATAAACAATATTTTTGCGTTCAAATTCTTTCGATAACAATAATTTATCTTTTAATCTTTTTTTTTTCAAAAAAAGTCGAAAAGATATACGAAAAATAATTAAGATTATATACGCTTTAAAGAAAAAAAAGAATATAATAACAAAAATAAAAAAGCAAAAAAAAGAAAAAAAAAATAAGAAAAAAGTTAAAAAAAAATATAATTGTATTGTTAGTATTTAGTTTCTCTATTTAAGTGCTTTATTAACTTAATGTTTAATTTCAAAATTGCGTAGAAAAGTTAGTTGTATAAATATACAATAAACAAAATCTAGAAATATGCAATCAAATTTATACAAATTGTATTAAAAAATAATATCGCAAAAAAAAATATAATCTCTTAAATATTAAGTAAGAAATATATTATTAGCAATAATTTGTCGCATTCTTTATTGTTATCTTTAATATCAAATTAAATAATCTCTATAATACGTTGTTCGCAAACGAAATAAATTTTAATAAAATAAAATATATTTGTTCTCTTTAATTACTTAATTATTAACAACTTATATCTATAGATTATTATTATTTTCGCAATTGTTATCTTTTATTTATAGTTATAAAAACAATAATAAAGCATTTAAATTAAATAAAGAGACAAATCTATTATTTGCAAACATTGCTCTAAAGATATATTTATTAATATTATCTACTTTTTTACTAATATATTAAATAAATAATTAGATAATTGTTTGTATTAATTTAGTTCGAAGTTTTACAAACATCAATCTATTAATAAATCTAATTTGTTTTTTGTTCTAAAAATCAATCTTAATAATTAAGAAAAAAGAGTCTTTTATTCTGTTAATTTAAAAACTCTTAATATTATCTTTTGCGATATTATCTATTATTTGACAATAAATATGTATTAACGTTCAATATTATTAAAAGATTTACAATTGTTTGCAAGTCTACTATATTGTTTCCCAAGAATATAAAGATTAATTGTTCGAAGCACTTTAATTGTTTGTTCTTATTCTTGATATTTGTTTGATTATTAATAATATAATCGATTTAAAAGTCGCATATTAAATCGAAATTCGCTAAACTTTATAAGTAAACTTATAAAGTAAAAAAAAGTAAAATAGTAATTAAAGAGCAAACAATTAATTGCATTTATATTAAATTTGACGTTATAAATAAATATTATATTGTCAAAATCTCTAGTTTGAGTTTTTGAAAAATATTAGATAGTATAAAGACGAAAAGATTTATATATCGCTTTTAATTAATGTTAACGTTAAAAATTATAATTACAACAAACTTTATAGACGTTGTTGTTTCTCTTAATTTAACAAGATTGCAAACTTGAAATTTTTAAAAATATTCTTATTACAATCTTATTATAAAATCGCTTAATTAAATAAAAAAAATTATCGACAACAATAAAGAGAAAAATAACTTAAAAACTAAAAAGCTAGTATCGAAAACTATGCAAATCTTTGAATTTTCAATTTTTAAAGTTATAATTTGTTGCTATAATAAAAGCAAATAATTCGATAAACAACTACTAGATATATTAAAATTTTAACGTAAATTTGTTAAAACTATCTTTTCTAAAAAATATTAAAAAAGTCTAAAGACAATAATTATTAATTAACAAAAACAAATTAATAAAATGCTTAAATATAAATAATAATTTTAAAATTAACAACAATATAATGCAACTTATTTTCAAAAATATCTCGAAAAATTAATAATCTTAAAATCTAAATAAGTTTTTGACGAAATACGTTTATTAAAAGTGTGTAATAATTTTTCGTATTTAATATTCGCAATATTAACAATTTCGCGACAACAAATGCGCTAAATTAACAATAAAGTTGTTAAAATTTGTATAAAGTCAACAATTAATTATATAAAAAAAGATTGCTCTTTAATTATATTTTACTTTTAATTTGTAAAAAATTGTTTAAAAATTACAATTATAAAACAAATTTTTAAGAAGCATTTTAAAGCGCTAATCTTAATTATGTTAAACTTTTCAAAAATAACGTTAATAATTAAGTATATAAGTTTTATTTTTGTTCTAATTTTTGTCTTATTATAATCGATATTTTTGTTATTTTTATTGCAAATTCTAACGTTTATTTTGTTTTATAAATATTATATACTAACTTTTCTTTATAATTTTTGCGAAAGTATTTAACTTTAAATAAATGTTTTTATATATATTTTAAAGATTCGAAAAGCATAAAGTAACAAACGATAATTAACGTTTTTATATTTATTAGAGATTCGAATAATAGCAAACTTCTATATAAAGACGAGTCTAATACGTTAATTAATATCGTTAATATTATAAATATAAATCTAAATTTTTAACGTATTACAATTGTAGTTTTTTGCAAATTAATATATAGTGCAATTACAATTGCTTAAGTTTTTGTTTGCGTTTAGTATTAAAACAATAATTCGAAAGTATTCTATTATATATTATATATTAAAACGAAAATTAAAAAAATTGTATTAAACAAATAGCTAACAAAAATCAAATTTATAATCAAGATCTTTTAGAAAGTCTTTGCAATAACAAAGAAGAATGCTAATATTGCTAAATTTAATATAGCAACAAATATAGCAATAATTATTAAAAATTGAAAAAAAGAAGTAGAAATTTAATAAATGTAATTTTCTATTTACTATTTAAAAATAAAATTAATTAAACAAACTTATTAGCTTGCGCAATAACAAAGATTTTTATTAATTATATCTTTTTTTAGTATTTTCGTCTTTTCTTAAGCTTCAATTCGTTTGTTTTGTATTTACGCTAATATTTGCGTCAATATAATTCAATATAATTCAATATAATTAAGATAAACGTCGATTAATTTTTTTTAAAGCGTTAGATCTATATTGTTTGACATAGTTGCTTTATTCTTATAATTATATTTTTTATACTTTTATTACAAGTTTCTTTTTTAAGTTACTTAACGTATTAATCTTAATTTTAAATTTTAAATTATTATTATTAAGTATTACTTAAGTTTTAAGATTAATAATAAGATTAAAATCTTAATAAATTAAATATTGCATTATTTCTTTTAGCAAGTCTCTAAAACTTCGAAATTAATTGCGAAAAATATATTTAATTTTTTTACGCTTTAATTGCGTTTTTATAATTTAATTTATATATTTAAAGTATTATTATATTGTTACTCTTAACGTTTTTTTTACGATTATCTTGTAGACTTATTTTACAAACTCTTTACTTAATTAGCGTCTAATTATTTATTTTAATTGTAGATATAAAGAACTACGTTTGCAATATAGTTTAATCTCTAGTAATTATAATTTATATAATATAATTTGTTTACGAAATTCTTAATTTTGAAGCTTAGTAATAATAACGACATCAATTTATTAATAATTTTTAATTCTACAATTTGCTTTATTTTCTTACTTTTATTTTTATTTGCAAGCATTATCTTTATATTAATTTATTTACAATTTTAGCTTTATTATTTTAGAAGATATATAATTATACTACAAATTTAAAAACATAAATACAAAAAAATATCTTGCTAGCTTACTCTTTATCTTATTATTTTTTTATTAAAGTGTTTGTTCGTTGTATAAGTGTCTTAACTTAGCAACATAATTTTATCGATTAAATTTTTAAAGATTATTAGTATTTGAAGTTCAATTTTAAAGCAAATTGTATAAAATAGATTAAAATTCTTTATAATAAATATAAACAAATACTAGAAGTTAAAAGTTATTCTTTTTATTTAATAAATTTTTGCAAAGATATTATTATTTACAATGTTAAAATCGTTTTTGAAGTCGCAACAAAAGAAAAATATTAAAAGATAAATAGCAAAGAAAACAATTATATTAATCTTAAACAATTTGTTTTATTAACACTTTTTTTTTTCGTTTCTTTAAGCTTTTTAGCGAGTTTATATATTGTTTTTATTATTAAAGTGTTATTGTTAACTAATTTCGAATTTAATTGCTATTTTTTATTTGTAGCTTTTAATATGCTTTTTCTAAAGTTTTGAACAACGCAACTTTATTTCTTTTCGCTTAATAATTTTTTATAAATCTTCGATTTTAGTTTTAAATCTCTTTAAGTTTAACTTGTTTAATGCAATTGTTTTTCGAATTTAATTAATCAAATTGTAATATATTAAACATTTAAAAACAATTTGTAATTTAATTAACAATAACAATATTTAACATTGTATTTTTTCGATTTAATAAAAGCTTAAGAATTTTCTTCGAATTTAGGTACAAAATTAGAACAATATAGATAGATTTATTTTCGTACTTTTAAAATGCGCTTTAACAAACAAACAAATAATTTTTAACAAACTATATTAATTCTTTTCTTATAATTTGATTTTATTAGTTTTTTTTAATTACAAATCTTTTTAATTACTTTAAAGCTTTCTTGATTTAATTAATAAAGAATGCAATTAAAAAGTTATTTTACGCGAGTTAATATACAAGTTTGTCTTCTTCGTTATATTGCTTTTGAATTAACAATATATCTTATTAAGTTCGAAGCGCACAACATCTTTATTTGCTAAGTTATTTTATTATAACAAGTTAAGCTTTAATTTCTTTTCTTTAAACAAAAGCGTTTAAACAAACGATACAAAATTAATAACAACTTAAGAAACTAAAACACACAAAAATTCAAAAATAAGTTCGACAATAAAAGAAACTTTAATTTGATAATAATTATATATGCTATAAAGAAGAAAATAAATATGTTGATCGAAACAAATTTGCAAAATAAAAAAGAAAAAAATAAAAAAAATGTAAAAAAAAAAATAATTAAAATGTTTGTAATTACTTCTTCTACTTAAATACTTTATTAAATCGATATTTAGTTTTAAAGTCTTTTAAATTAATTAATTATATAAACATTCTTTAAATAAAATTAAAAAGCGTATTGCATCTTTTGTGTGCATTGTTCTTAAAAAAGACAAATTTAAAAAAAATATATATTATTAAATATAAAGTAAGAAAAATTTCTTAATAGTAATTAGCTAAATTCTTTGTTGTTGTCTCTAATATTATATTAAATAATTTCTATAATGCGTTGTTCGCAAATAAGATAAATTTCGAAAAAATAAAATATATTTGTTCTCTTTAATTATTTGATTACTAACGATTTATATTTATAGATTATTATTATTTTCGTAATTGTTGTCTTTCGTTTATAGCTATAAAAACAATAATAAAGCATTTAAATTAAATAAAGAAACAAATCTATTATTCGCAAATATTGCTCTAAAGATACTTTTATTAATGTTGTCTATTTTTTTGCTAATTTCAACAATAATTAAACGTCTATTTATGTTAATTTAATCTTTATCTTATATATAGCGTTCTTGTTGTATATTTTCTTTTAAGTACGAATTTTAACAATTAAAACAAAAGAATCTATAGATTTATTAATATAAAATTTTTTAACATTTTTTATTTTTATTTTTACTAATTAGTTAAAAATAAATAGATCTTAACAATTGTTATTCTTAATTAACTTCGAATTTATTACAATCTTATTATATAGTTTTTTACAAATATAAGAGAAAATTGTTTAAGACATTACGATTTTTTAAGTTTAAGTTTATCTATTATATAGTCTTTAATTATATATTACAACTAGAAATTGTATGTTGCACTTAAGTTTACTAAATTTTACAAATAATCTTATATAAGACGAAAGAATATTTATTGTATTTATGTAGAATTTGTTGCTATTAATAAATGTTATGTTATTAAAATATTAGAATTAGAGTTCTAAAGAATAATAAATAGTACGAAAATTAAAAGATTTAAATATCGCTTTTAATTAATAATAATGTTCGAATTTACAATTATAATAAATTTTATAAACGTTGTCGTTTTTCTTAATTTAACAAACTTAAATTTATAAAATAATTTAAATTATTTTTATTTTAATTTTACGATAAAATCTCTCTATTAAATAAAGAATAAGACATCGACAACAACAAAAAAAGAAATATTTCAAAAATTAAAATACTAGCTTTTAAAGTTATACAAATCTTTAAGATTCTAATTTTTAAATTTATAATTTGTTGTTATAATTAAAGCAAATTATACGATAAACAATTGCTATATTTTTCTAAACTTTGACGCAAATCTATTAAAAGATACTTTTTTCAAAAAGTATCAAAATAGTCTAAAAAGTATAATTGTTAATTAAAAAAAATATATTAAAGAACAACTTAAGTAAATATATATAGTTTAAAATTAATAGCAATACAAATTAACTTATATTTAAAAATATTTTACGAATATAACAATTTAAAAAATCGAGTAAATTTTTAACAAAATATCTTTGTAGCAAATTTGCAATAACTTTATTATATTTAACGTTCGTAACGTTAACAATCTCGCAATAGCAAATATATTAAATTAAAAATTATATATTTAAAGTTTACATAAACTTAAATATTAATTATATTAATTTTTTTTTTAATTGTCTTTTACTTTATATTAATAAAGAATTGTTTAAAGTTATTTGTTATTAGTGCGAAAACGCACTAAAAAGAGAATACTAGTAATAGAAATTATAATTGTATTACTAGCTAGAAAGAGGAAAGTTCTTTAAATCTAAATACTATTGTGTCAAGAAATATTTTGTTAAGCAAAAAAGAAATATCTTGCTTAAAAGAAATATCTTGTCTAGAAGAAAAGTACAATAATTGTAATATTTCTCTCTAATTTTTTTGCTATGTTATCGTTCTTAATAGCGACAAATATAAAAAGAATAGACGTAGAGCAAACAAAATTCTTGTTATTAAAAAAATAAATTGAAAAGAATTTTCGTTGTCGAAAAGATAATAGAATAATCAAAATATTATAATGTTCGAATATTGACATAAAAAGAGAACTAAAATAATCAAAGCATAATTAAAAGATTTGTAATAATATATTTAAATAAGAAAAAGATTATCGAATTCGTAAAACAATTAAAGCAAAATTAAAAAATTGAAGATAATACATTTCTTATCGAAAAGATTGTTTGTAGTGTTAATACAACAAAATTATTAAAAGAATTAAAGAAATAGAGAAAGAATTTCTAAAACAACTAGAGCAAGATTGAAAGATTCAAGATAATATGTTTTTTTTGTCGAAGTTCGACAAAATTCCTAAAACAATCAAAGCAAAAGAAGAAGAATTTCTAAAACAACTAGAGCAAGATTGAAAAATTCGAGATAATACGTTTCTTTTTGTTGAAGTTCGACAAAATTCTTGAAACAATTAAAGCAAGAGAAAAAGAATTTCTAACTACGAAGAGGCTTCGCTTACAACTTCCTCAATAATGTGTAATTTAGTTTTAAGAAAAATCTTATATTTTGTCTTGTGTTAATAGATTGTAACGTGCGACAATCAATCTTTAGATATAGTAAAATTTGCGTCTTCTATCTTTGTTAAATTAATAAAATTTAAAAACGAATAATAATAAATAAGCGTTAATATTAATGCGTCTACAAATTTTTTGATTGCATTTTATAATTTCTTTGCATTCTTTATTTTCTTCTTAAAGAATCTAGCAATAATATTTATCTTAATTAATAATTATATACAAAGCAAATTCTTGCGTATACTAATATAGTTGTTTATTAAAATTGCAATTATACAATTTGCTTTTAAAATTAAAAGCGTCGAAGTTAAAATATTTTTTTAAAAAATATCAAAATATTTTACTTAATAAAGACAATCTTCTTCTTAATTTTTTTAATATTTTTTTTCTCTAAATTGCGACTCTTGCGCTTATTGTTCTTTGTTTTCTTTTTTGTCGCTTTCTTAATTTTGTTATTTTTTAATTTTTAATTTTTTGCGTTCTTCTTTGTCGCTTTTTTGTTAAACTTGTTTTTAAAAAATATATTCTTTTTATTTTTGTTATTATTAGATTTTTGTCTTAAAATAAATTTTTTAAGAAAAATTACTAATGCTGTAGATTTTTTAATAGCAATTTTATCTCTTTTTTTTTACAAAAATGCTATATTTATTTTTGACGCATTAAAGATTATTAATAAGCTAGATATATTTATATGTTATAACGTAATAATTTTTTTAAATTAATACATTTGTAAATATAATTAGTTTTTTGTTACTTAATATATTAGCTTTTATTGTTTCTTTATTAACAAATATTTTTTATTAATTTAGTTCTTGCGTAGCAGCTTTAACGTTACAAACTTTATAAAGCTATTAATTAAATAGAATTAAACAACTTTTCGAAAAAAAATTAATAAAAAAATTATCGAAATTAAGCTTAATTAATATTAATATATTATAAAAAAAAAGAACGCAACTTGTTGTTAACTAATATATTTAATATTGCGAAATTAAAATTAGTAAATTTTTTGTAATTAAAGTCTTTGAAATTAGAATCTAAAATAATAAAATCGAATTCTAATTATGTAATACAAATATAAAGAAAAGATAAAGAAATATCAAAAGTTGCAATCTCAAAATAATAACTTCTTTCAAATATTAATATTAAGCTACTAGTAATTTTGATAAATAAAATATTTTTAATAGATGCACTAAAAAGAACGCGTATTATCGACAATTTTAACAAATAAATTTTTGTTATTACTATATTATAATACGCAAGAAAAAATAGAATTGCAACTAATTTAAAGTTATTGTGTTTGTCAAATTGCTTAAGAATATTAATAACAAGTGCTTCTCTTATAGATAAATAAAAGTCTTTATTTATTTTCGATATTTTACAAGCTCTTAGTTTTGTATTATTATTAGTCGACAAAGTAAAGAATTTTAAAATACTAATTTTGTCAAAGCTTTTAAAGCAATTTCGAATTTTTAAAATATCGCAATTGCATTCTTTTTTAATATAATAATAAATTTTTGTTTAAAAGATTTTATTTTTATTTTGTTCAAATATATTTAAAATAGCAATTGAGCGAAATCTTTAAAATTGTTATTTTAATTAAAAATCTTAAATAAACTTAAACTTTAAAAATAAAAATATACTAAATATTCTTTTTATATTTTAAGAACAAAATACTTGAAATTAGTAGATTTGTTTCAATAATTAATTATTAGTAATTTCGAAATAATAATTTCGATTTTTAAATAAACTACTAGAAAGAATAAAAGTTTCGCAATTGTTATTATATTATAAACAAACAATATTAACAAAACAAAAATCAACTTTTTTTAATTATCTTTGCACGTTTTAAGTAGTTTCTTCAAAGTTTTAACTTGATTTTTTAGATATTAATTTTGTTCTATTAAGTTAAAAATATATTAATAATTGTTTGTAATTGCTTTCAAATAGCAATTCTTAATAATTGTACAATTTTGTCGAACAAATTCTTCTTTATTAATAACAATAATTTAGATTTGTATTTATTAAAAATTAAAATAATAATTAATTCTTTTTTTAAGTATAAAACTAAATTCGAAAGATTTAGAATTTGCAAAACTACTTTTTCTATTGTTTTAACAAAGATTTCTTAAAGTTTATTAAATTGCTAGTAAATTATATTAAGTAATCTATTCTTTAACAAGCTTTTGTTGTAATAAAATAAATAGCAAATTACAATAGTTCTTATTAATATAGTATTTTATTTTTAAAAAACTTTTAATATTATTTTTAGTTTTGTAGCAAACGTAGCAACTTTAATAGTTATTAAATTTTGCAATTTGTCTCTTAAATCTAAATTTAAAATCGTGCGATTTCGAAACTTTGTTATATAGATTGTTTTAATACAAATTAAAATATATTTATTATATAATGTTAAACTATAAAGACGTCTTTTAAGTTTATTTGCTTTTTTCTTCTTTTTTATTGTTGTAATTTGCTTTGTAAATTGTTGAACTTGCGCTCTTTTTCTTAACAAGCAATATAATATTATATCAAATACAACAAAAGATATTTCTTTAATAATTTTGTTAAAAGAAATATTATAGTAGAAAGAAAATACAATAATAAAAGAAATAAATCAAATATTTCTAACGCTAGTTTTATAAACAAACAAATGCATATTTAATTCAATCTATTTATTGTCTTAATTTAGATATACTTTTTAGATTCTCTCAATTTAATACTTTTTAATAAATTGCGCATTATAGATATCAAGATAATTGTTAATAAAATCTTGTGCTTCGATTAAATTTGTCTTATTATATTATATATTGTAAACAAAACTCTAGTTCTTTTACTTAATAAAATACTAAACTATTTTTTTTTACAAATATTATATTCTTGTAACGTTATATATCTATTTAGCAATTGCTAAATCTTATAGTTATTATTTATATTTTTATCTTTTTTTGTTAAAGACGCATTTGCATCGATTTCTCTTGCGTATAAATTGTTTTTTTTTGAGATAAACTTTAATATAATAATAAAACAACTAGATATATTTTTTAATTTAAAGATAACTTTAATTTAAAAGCAAGATAATTGTACGTTTTTAAAATCTTAAACAATCTTGCTCTTTAATTAAAAAGCTTAAAATTTCTTAATTTTAAGATATTGTATTTTAAATATAATTTTAAATTTTTTTTTTTCTTTTTCTTAAAACAAGTAATTGATAATAACTATTATAGCGCAACTTTATTTTTGCGTTCGCGAAAACTATTAATGTCGCAACTTCGTTTTAATTTCTTTCTTGCTTAGCAATATAATTAGTATTCTGTTAATAAGAATTAACTATAAACAATTCTTTACAAAGAATTTTTTCGTAAATAAGTTTGTTTAAGATTTTTTTTATTAAGATATTTTTAAAATTGTTAAAAATGTTTTGAAGTCTAATTGCGAAATATCTCTAGTTTGTTTTAAAATTTAATTAAAAATAATATTGTAAAACTATTTCTATAATTTAATTAAATTGTTTCGATTAATTGTTAAATTGTAAATAATAGACAATAAAATAAAGTAAATTAATTTTTAAAAAATAAAATATCGCTCTTTATAAATTAGACAAGAATTTATTGTCTCTATCGAAAATGATACTTAAAGATAGATTCTAGTTTGCAAGAACATTAATAAGCTTAATTGTTTATTTCTTAATTAAGAAAGTTGTCTTCTCTATTATTGTCGTAATTTGTTTAAAGGATTTGTCTATTATTAATATAAAAGAATTGTACTTATTTAAAAGCTTAAAAAGCGCGAAAATAAAATCGATAATAATAATATAAAATATTTTCGATTTTGTAATAATAAGCTTTAATTGTTTATATAAGCAATATCTAGTTGTATTGTTAAGTTAATACATTAAACAATATTTTAAATATTTTTTCAATTGTTTTATCAAATTTCTTATATAATAATTAACAATAATTCTATTATAGATATATAAGAATTCTTTGTGCATCTATGCATTATATAATAGCTTAAAGATTCTCGCTTTTATAGTTTTAAAAACGTACAATTTTAATTGTTTATTCTTTTTGTCTTAAAAGTAAATAAGTTTTTCTCTTAATATAAATTGAATGTCTTCTATTCTAGTTTTTTCTAACTTAATTAATTTCTTTAATGTTGTTAACTTTTTTAATATTGTTAACTCTCTTAAAGTAGCAATTATTTTTAGTGTTGTCGAAGTTCTTAAAATTACAATAGTAGATTTCTATTTTATTATTTTCGACTTTGTCGATTTTCTTGTCGTATTTGTATTAGACATCGAAATTATAATTTAAATTTCTATTAAAATTAAAATTTTTGCTAAAATAATAATAGCAAATTTTTGTCTCTTCAAAATTTATCTTAGATTAACAAAATAGTTTTAAATTTTTTGTCAATTATTACAATTTTTTTGCGTTAACTAAGAAGTATTTTGTAAATCTTAAACTACTTTTTATTGATTTTGTAAATCTTTGTTAAATTTTTTTCAAAAATTAAAATTATCTTAATTAAAGTTATATAATAAGCAAAGACTTTGTCGAAAATTTCTTTGCTCTTAAAATTATTTTTAAAATATTTTTTTCTAAGCAATCTAAAAAAAGCGTTTAAAACAATATTAATTTTTTTTGTTTTTCAATATATATTAAGCAAGAACTAAGAAATATATTAAAAGATACAAATAAAACGCAAATTTATACAATCTAAAAAAAAGAAAAACAAATTAATTTATTTTGCTATATTTATTGTCGCAAAGTAATTGATAAAAATTACAATTAATTTTTTCGATATATAATTAAGTATATAACAAATCTTTTTAAATATTTATATAAGAGCAACAACTTTTAACTTTGTTAATCAATATCTTTTTTCGACGTTATTTAATATCTTAAAAAAATATAATATTGTTTAAATATTAATTGTCTAAAAAAAGTATATAACAATATTATCTCTTATATAATAGATATAAATTTCGAATTTGTATTTTTTAAATTTGTTAACGTCTATAAATATCTATTGCTTAAAATTATAATAATACAATATATTTTTCTTAATAAATTATTGTTAAAGTATAGCAAAGTTTTGAAGTTTCGTATTAATAAACTTAATAGCAATATTTTTGCAATATTGTGTTTGCATTTTTTTACTTTTAGTTAAGAATTTTTTTAGCAAAACTATTTTAAAATTTTATAGAATTTTTGTTATTTACGTATAATAAACAATTTTTAATTAAAATTAATTTGTTATCTTTAAATAAATCTTTAAGTTTTTTAATATTTTAAAAAAACTAAGCTTCTTTAGTGCAACAAACTTTTTTTCGAAAATTTAAAGATCTAAATTGTTAATACGTTGCTCTAATAATATTATAAATAAATATTTAATATATAATTTTTTAAATTTTAAAGAAATTCTTATTTAAGAAAACAAAGCAAAAATAATTTTAAAATATATCAAATACTTGTTAATACTATATAAAAAAATTATAATATTATTAATATAATATTTGCAAAAATTGCAATAAAATCTAAGAATTTGTTTATTTTATTTTAAATATACAATATTAATTCTTTAAAATTTATAAAAGCAATATTTAATTGCTCTTTTCTTTTGTAAAAGATAATTGTAAAACAATCTTAATACTTTTTCTTAATTAAAAATTAATAAAACTAATTATTGTTGTTTATAACAATAATATAAAAGCAATTTTGTAACTTAATTATCATAATTTTTTACAATAATAAAGAATATAAATTTGTAATACTAATAGTATTTAGATTTCAAATATCTATTATTGCTTTATCTTTTTAAATAAGCTTTTTGTTTAAGTTAATATATACAATTTTTTATATTATAAAAACAAGAAATTTAAAGAGCGTAAAATTATCAAATTATTTTAGTCTTTTTTATATATATATTTTGTTAAATTTCTTATTAATTAAGATTTTTAACTTCTAATTTAATAAATAAACTTTGTGCGCTAATTTTACGTTAACAATAATTTGCTAATTAGTTACTATAAAGATCTTTATATACTCTTTAAAAAAAAATCTATTATATTGTTAATATTTTTTTAAATTCTTAAATAACAATTAATAATTTTAATATATTTTGCAACTTTATTAAATAATAAATTATAAATAATAATATTATTTTTTAACTAAGTTTTTATTTCTTTTAAAATAATCTTTTAAAAAAAACATATTTTAGCAAAATTTAACTTCGACAAAATTAAATAATTTTCGAAAAAAAAAATTGTCGCAAAAAAGTAGTTTTTTTTCTTTATAATATAGTATTTTTTATTTTCGTATTTTACAATATATTTAATACAACAAAAATTATTTAGTTTTAGCAAAAAATTTTTATTGTTACAAAAATTAATAAATTAAAAATTTGTGTTTATAAAATAAGTATACATTTTTAATATTGTAAATTCGAAAAGAAAATTATATTTTAAAAGCTTACTTTTTTCTTTTAGAATTACAACAATCTTTTTTATAAATTTTGCAAATATTATTTTTCTTTTTGTTATACAAATTGTTCGACAAATTCGAACGTTATTTTTAATTTTTATTTTGCAAAATATTGCAACTTTTTTACAAAATTTAAATTATAGTTTTCGACTTAATATATCTATAATTATTTGTTTCGATCTTAGAATATTTATATTTATAAAAAATTTGGTTTTAAAATTATTTATTAAATAAACTTTGTAACAAATATAGACAATTATTTTGTTATTATTTTTGTTTTCGCTCTTTAAATAGATATTTATAAAGAATTATTTATTCGAAATATATTTTATTGCGTTTATATTTTTTAATAAATCGAAAAATATTTTTTAATCTTTATATTAAATATCTTTGCTTTAATAAAAATACAATTTATTATAAATATATTATAATTAAAATTTACGCAAAAGAGACTTATTAAATTGCTAATATTATATTTAATTATTATTGTAATATAATATTATACTCTAAAAGTTATTTTGTCTTCTTTAAGAAATATTGTCGAAAAAATTATTATTTTTTGTGCTTTTATATTTTGAAAAATTGTTTTTAAAAACTAATGTTATTAAGAATTTTTAAAAATAAATTTTAATTGCTTTTATTTATTCTTTTTTTTGTATAATTGCATATAAATATAAAGTTTATTTCTAAAATTAAAAGTATTTTAATATTGTTAATAGATTGATTTCTTAACAATTTTTTTTTTATAAAAAGATATAATATATTATATTAACAAAGAAACTATTAATATTTTTGTTATTTTTTTTGTTATTATTTTTCTTTTTATTAAAAATCTTTTTACGAAAATTAGTTTTACAATTTTAAAAATATGTTGTTTTAATATTTGTTAATATATAATTGTAATATATTTTCGCTTCTTCTTTATTTTTTTAATTTTAATTTTTGTTTTATTTATTAAAGTATAATTAGATTTGTTAATATATTATTTGCGAATTTAAGATTTAAAGAAAAAAAATTGCATTATTTGTTTTATAATAGAGCAAAAATCTATTATATTCTCTTTTTACAATAGAAACTCTATTTAAATTGTATAATTTACTTTGATAAAAATTAATATTATTAACAATAATTATTAACAATTATTTTGTTAAAGATATAACAATTTTTTAATTTTAAATATTTTAAGCGTATAATTAATTTAAGTAAATCTAAGCTAAATTCGATTTAAATATATTTGTATTTTGCTAATTTGTATAAATTTTTGTTTTACTATTAATATAAAAAAAAATTTAATCTTTTTTTTAATAGAGAGAGCTTTGTTGCAAGAAAAAAAAACTTAACTAATAAAATAAGAAATTTTGCTAATAAGAAAAAAAGTAAAATTTCTAATAATTTAAATAAAAGTTTTCTTGTTCTTGTTTAAAATAGCAATTAAAAAAAGAACAATTTATAAAAGTTTTTTTACTTGTTTGTAGTTACAAACAATTAGAATAATTTTTTTTACAAAATTTTGATCTATTTTTTGATCTATTTGAAGATTAACTTTCTTTTTTATTCTATTTCTTATTTTTCCCTTAAAATAAAGCAATACGTTGTTATATTTTCTTTTAATTTGTTATTAATTTGTCGAATTTCTAAATTAAAATATTTGCTATTAGCAATAATATAATTATTTAAAACTCTAACAACAAATAATTTTAAATTTAAATTGTTTTAATTAGATTTATATTTAAATTTGCTTATATAGTATACAATTTTATATTTTATATATTTTTGTATAACTCTTTTTTGTTTTGCGAATTCTTTATAGAAAAGATTTCTTAATTTAGTTTATTTTAAGTTGTTAATATAAAGATTTTAAATTGCTTTTTTAAACAACAAAAAATACGTTCTAGTTTATTAGACAAAAAAGTTATTGCATTTTTTTTATTTTAAATAAGATTATTTAATTACTAGTACAATATGTTATCTTAAAAATATATAAATATATAATTTTTAATCTTTTCTTTTTTAACAATAGTAATATAGTCGTCTATTTTGCAACAAAAAATGTATATTTTTTAATAAATAATTTTCTTTCTAGTAGTAACAATATTATTTTTGTTATAGAATTTCTTAAAATCTAAATAAAAATAGCCTAAATTAAAGACTTAAAATATAATGTTATTTTCTAAAGTATTATTACTTGCTAGTTTGAATAATTTTAAAGAATCTTGCTATTTTAAAGAGCTTTGCTAACTAGCAAAATTAATTAAATTTAAAAGATTAATAAACAAAGACAATTTGCTTAATTAAGTATTGTAGTTTGCTAATATTTTAGTTATCGCTTAATTAATAAGCTCTTGTACAACGAAATTGTTCAATAGATTTTTGTTTTCTATTATTATTATTAATATTATTGCTTGTAATATATTTACTCAAATAAACAAAATATCTTTTTCTTAATTATTTTTAAATATTTTGTTTGTTTTTTGTTTTTTCTTTTTTAAAGCGTCGATAATACAAACTTTAAAAAAGCTTAATTTAAAAGATATTTGTGTAAGAGAAAATATAAACTTGTTTCGAAAATCGAAAAAAGTCTTCTATATAAATAAAATAAAAGAGATCGATAAAGTAGATACAAAAAAATCGAACAAACATTAATTTCTTTTTAATATAAAAGTATTATTAACTTTTTAAAATTGTGTAACAATACGTAAAGCTAAAGACTTCGAACTCTATAAAATACTTTTTTTTTAATAAATTTCTTAACTTTTTTGTTTATAAAGAAGAAAAAGAACTAAAGTAAATCGAAGTTTATTAATAGACTTCTATATTTGTTACAAAAGTCTTTATTGCTTTTATAAAAATCGATCGATTTACAATTTAATTTAATAAATAGTAGAACAATTTAACAAACTTTAAACGCTTACTAGTTTTAATTGCTATATAAACAATTATTAGTTTAAAAGTGTTATTTAGTATACTTTGCAAAATAGACAAGAATTTCTTAAGTTGTTTTACCAAAAATTCGTTAATTTTAACTAGAAAATTGTTAAGTTTCTACGTAAATTCTATAATTTTGTTCGATATTTTTGACGAAGACGTTAAAATTGCTAGCAAAAAAAAGATACAAAATATTAATCAAAAGAAAGATTCGAAATATTAATAAAATATTCTCTTCTTAGTAGACAATTTTTGCAATAAAAAAGCAAATTTTACGAGATAATAAAGCAAGCTTCTAAGAAGCAAGAATAATAATAAGATAATTCTCTCTAGTAATTAATTTCTTTATGGATAAGAAAATAACTTTTGAAGCTACTAAATAATGCGAAAACGTACTAAAAAGAGAACACTAGTAATAGGAATTATAATTGTATTACTAGCTAGAAAGAGAAAAGTTCTTCAAATCTAAATATTATTGTGTCAAAGAATATTTTGCCAAGCAAGAAAGAAATATCTTGCCCAAAAGAAATATTTTGTCTAGAAGAAAAGTACGATAATTGTAACAGTTATTAAGAAAGTATTTCGAAAGTATTTCGAAACATTTATCTTAATTATGTCGAACTTTTCTAAAATAATATTAATAATAAAACGTATAAATTTAATCTTTATTTTAGTTTTTGCTTTATTATAATTGTTATTTTTGTTATTTCTATTGCAAATTTTAATGTTTGTCTTATTTTATAAGTATTATATACTAATTTCTCTCTATAGTTTTTGCAAAAGCATTTAACTTTAAGAAGAGCATTTTCGAATATATTTCGAAAATCTAAAAAGTTTAAAACAACAAACAACAATTAACGTCTTTAAGTTTGTTAAAAAAGTAAATAATAAATAAGCTTTTATAACAAAACAAATCCAATACATTAATTAAAATTATTAAAATGTTAAAAAAAAATTAAAATTTTTAATATATTATAATAGTTATTATATGCGAGCTCGTATATAGCGCATTTTGAATTGCTTAAATTTTCGTTCGTATATAATATTAAAATAATAAGTTAAAAGTCTTATATTATATACTATATACAAAAACAAGAATTAAGAATATTGCGCTAAATAGTTAGTTCGCAATAATTAAATTTATAACTAAGATTTTTAAGATTATAAATATTCTTATAATTTAAGTAGTTGTTGCATAGATATTGTTAAAAAGATTGACAATTTAAAAGGTTATTTTTGTATTTATCTTTATATTTTATTTCGAATCTATAACTTTAATTCTAGTTAACTTAACTCAAATTTTAATTAACCTAATTTAAATTTTAATTAACTTAGCTTATTGCTATTTTCTTTGTTTTGCTTTCTTATTTTTATTTTTATTTTTTTTGTTATTCTACTTGTGCGTAATTCTTTTTTCTTCGAAATATTATTTGCACAATGCAATCTTTAATTACTTTTTAATTATTGCGATACGTATTAAATCAAAAATAAAGCTTAACTTGTCGCTAAAAAAAAAGAAAATCTAAACGAAAAAAAATATTAATAACGCTTTGTTCGTCGAAAGCAAGAGTTTAGCACTCTTTATATTAAGTTTTCAAGACTTATTTGTAATCGCAATAGATATAAAGACAAATAGTAAAAATAGTTTAAAAAGTTTTGTAATACTTAATTACGAAAGCATAATTAAGCTTTCGACACAATTGTTAAATTAACTTAAATTGACTCAAATTAATTTAAATTAATTAAGAGTATTATATCTTTATTAATTTAAGATCGTATATAAAGTTGTTATTTAATATAATTCTTCTTTTAACGCAAATACTATTATTCTTGTTTAAATTAATATATATTAATTTATTTTAATTAAGAAGCAATATTTTTAGTAATTATAATTAAATGTAAAGTTGTAATTCTATATCTCTTTTCTCTTAACGCAATTCTTGTTATACTTGTCTAGATTGACGCAAATTAATTTAGATTAGTTAACAAAATTGTATCTTTAGTAGCTTTAATCAAATGTAAAGTTATAATTCTATATCTCTCTTCTTTTAACGCATTTTCTATTATGCTTGTCTAAATTGACGCAAACTAGCTTAGATTAATTAACAAAATTGTATCTTCAATAACTATAATCGAATATAAAGCTATAATTCTATATATCTTTTCTTTTGTCGCAATTCTTGTTATGCTTGCCCAATTTAACGCAAATTAGTTTATGTTCGTTAAGAGAGAGCATCTTTGCGATAGTAGTTCTCGCTATATTTGCTTATATTGGCGCAAATTAATTTAAATTAATTAACAAAATCGTGTTTATAATAACTTTAATCAAATATAAAGCTATAATTTTATATATCTTTTCTCTTATTGTAATTCTTATTATGTTTGTTCGATTTGACGCAAACTAACTTATATTTGTTAAGAGAAAGCATCTTTGAAATAGTAATTCTTGTTATGTTTGTTTAGATTAACGCAAAATAATTTAGATTAATTAACAAAATTGTATCTTTAATAATTTTGATCGAATGTAAAGCTATAATTTTATATATCTTTTCTCTTAACGTCTTTTTTATTATATTTGCTTAAGTTGACGCAAACTAGTCTATGTTAATTAAGAGAGAACATCTTTGCAATAGTAGTTTTTGTTATGTTTGCCCAAATTGACGCAAATTGACTTAAATTAATCAAAAATATTATCTTTAATAACTATAACTAAATGTAAAACTATATTCTTATATATTTTTTCTTTTGTCGCAATTCTTGTTATGCTTGTTTAAGTTAACGCAAACTAATTTAAATTAATTAAGAGAGTTATCTCTTTAATAGATACAATTGTATGTAAAGTTAATATCTTCTTCTTAAACACAATTTTTTATTATATTTGCTTAAGTTAACGCAAATTAATTTAAATTAATTAAGAGAATTATCTTTTTAATAGATACGATTGCATATAAAGTTAATGTTTTTTTTAAACACAATTTTTGTTATATTTGTCTAAGTTAACGCAAACTAGTTTAAATTAATTAAGAGAGTTATCTTTTTAATAAATACAATTGTATATAAAGCTAATATCTTCTTTTTACGCGCAATTCTTATTATATTTGCTCAAGTTAACGCAAAATAATTTAAATCAATTAAGAGAGTTATCTTTTTAATAAATACAATTGCATATATAGCTAATATCTTCTTCTTAAACGCAATTCTTGTTATATTTGTCTAAATTAATACAAACTAACGCAAAATAATGCAAACTCTTTATTAAGTTTACAATTATTTAATAACAATAATTTGCGTTATTTAGTATTAATATTATACTTTTAATAAAGAGAGTTTATTTAGAATTAACTATAATATTAATGTTTAACTAAATTGATTCTTCAAGTAGTATTAATATATTAATCTATATATAAAGAGATAATTCAAAATAAAGTTGTTATAGATTTTCGCAAAATAAGAAAAGAAATGTGCTAATATTTAAATTCTATATAGCTTGCTTATATTATATATAATAATTAATTAATAAATTACTTTATAGTTAAAACTTATAAATATAATTAATTATATAGTCTCTTATTATAGTTGTACTTAATATTTAATAAACGATTAAAACTTTAACTTTCTATTATAATATTAGTATACATTAATGTAGTCTAGAGATTTATTTCTTTAATTATATTTTTATTCAATAGTAATATTAATTTCTTTAAAATATTTATAATAGTAAAAGACAAAACTTAAAACGCTTCTTTAAAATTAATTTAGCGTAATAATATTAATAACTTCGCAACGCAATATGTTAATTATATTTTATAAATTATATATTTTAATAGATCTTCAAGCATTTGTTATCTTATTGCGTTATATATATATAGGAAACAAAATTATTAAGAAAAGAGAGCAAAATACTATATCTTGTTTTTGCGATGCGTATAATTTAACGTTAAAGAACAACGATAAACTAATGTGTTATCTAATTAGATATTAAGTAATTCGAGAGACAAAGTGTCAAAAAGAATTTAGATCTAAGAAAAAAATAAAAAAGGAATTCGAAAAAAAATTTAGAAAAAAACAATTTATACTAGTTGCGCAATTGTCTTCTTAAAATGAAGCAATATTTAAAAAAAAAATATATTAGATATATTTAATAAAATAACATTTAACAAAATTTTACAATTATTTAAACTAAATTAAAATAATTATAAGTCTTCGAATACGTATATTATAAAGATTAAAAAATGTTATTTTTTAATTTTACAAATAAAGAATCTTGTTAATTCTAAGCATGTTACACAAATATCTAATAACAAGATAGAGAATTGCGCATTAACAAGTCTACAATTTACTATATTAATTATAATAATTAAGCAATACAATTAGAAGAAAAGAGCGAAAAAATCTATTAATAATATAGTTCGAAAAAGTAGTTACATTCGTTAAATAAAAAAAATTACACAAAAATTGTTTTTATTTTTTTGACAATATATAGTTTTTTTTGAGATATCTAGAATTATAAATTTGCAAAATAAATATTAGACTACAAACTTATAAAGAGTTTTATTGACATATTATTTTAAAATAAGAATAACAAAAGCATGCGAAAATGTTACAACTTTCGCAACAACAATAAGTAACGTACGCAAATAAAGATTATTTTGTATAAAATTAAAAACAATAAATAATATAAAATAAAATTTATAATTGAAGATACAATTAATAATTTTATCTCTATTAAGTATATTATATACTATTAAAATGTTAAGAATATAATGTGTTTTTTGTTTAATTATAAAATTTTTTAGAACAACTTAGCATACGCGTATATTTAAATTAGCACAACAAACAATATTTGCGTTTATATCGAAATATATATAAGAAATTAATAATAAAATATACAAAATTAACTATTAGAAGAAGTTACAATTATTTTAATTCTAATAGCTACAAACAAGACTTAAATAATATAGTATTATAAAAATTAAAACTTGTAATTAATATATATAATTATTAATAATTTAAATCGAATTATAAAACAAAGTTAAACTTAATTAAATTTAATGCTAATAAACTTAATATTAATTGTAAAGATTAAGAAAAAGTATCTATAACATTTATAAACAAAAGTATATTATTAAATTATGAAGAAAATCTTTTAACGTACGTTTTTAATTTATAATAATTTCGCTTTGCAAGTTAATTAAATATAGTATTTAAAATATTTAACAAATTTAATATAAACGTATTTTGCGTCGACAATTTTACAAAAAAATATTATTTAATTATTAAAGAGATAATAATAAATTACGAAGAGCAAATTCTTATTATTAATATTAAGAAGAATAAATATTACAATATTTGCAAAGTTTCTTCAAATAAACAAAAACATCTTGTAAAAAAATTAAAACATTATATTTTTAAATATATTTAAAATAAGTTCGTCAAACAAAAGACAAATTTAAAGAAAGACAAAATATATATATATATATTTAATGCGCAATTAAATATAAAAACACAAGTATTACAACGTTTATAAATTAATAAATCTCGATATTTTTTATTAATTATTAAAAGATATTATTATACGATTAATTAATTAAATTGTTGTCTTAATTAACAATATTATTGCAAAAATATATTTTAAACAACTTATAAAACAAAAAAAGAAAAACAAAAGTATTGTCGAAACAACAAAAATTATTTAATTGAATAAACGCTTTTGTCAAATTTTTAACATAATAAACTTAAAAACGTTTAAGTTGTTTAATAAAGTCAAACAATAAAGCAAAGTTAAATAGAAAATAATAATATATTAATTTATTTTTGCAATAATATCTCTACTAATAGAAAAGCGAAACGTAACAATATATTGTGTTCGAACAATTACGAACTTTGTTATATTTGTTTAATATATTTCTTATAATAAGAACATATTAAACTATATAAAGTACGCATTGTATTAAATTAATAATTTAAAGACAATTTTTGTCAAATATTAATTACAAAATACAATGCATAATAAGAACAACAAAAATAAAATATATTTTAACATTTTTAAGCTTTATATTTTTACTTATTGTATAAATTTTATTTAATTGTTTAATAGTATTTAAAATTACAATATCTTTTATAGCAAAGCAATATATAAAGTTTTATTAAAGTAATTCTTTTTAAAAACAAACAAAATAAAGAGATAAAAAACATAAATATTAAATTACAATACTTAATATATTAATATTAGCGTTATAAACAATATAATTTTTTATTTGCAAATTAGCTTAATATTTGTTGTTAAACAAAAGATAAAAAAAGAAATTAATAAATTAATACAAAAGTTAATAAATTTATTAATATAGTTTAACTTTTACAATCGAATATTGTTAAGCAAATAATATATAAATTATAAATATTAACAAAAAGCTAAAAAAAGTTGCTATAAAAAAGAAGTTTAAATATTTAAATTTTATAAATGTATTAACAATGTTTATTTGAAAGAAACGCAAAAAAGTATAAAAATTAATTCGCAATTAACTAGAGTTAAAAGTTCGAAAACAAAATTTGTTCTAAGTAAAAACTTACTTTGTTAGAATTTACAAATTTTTAATTTGTTAAAAACAAAGCAAAAAGAATTATACGAATTTAGGAAAATTACAAAAAAATATAATTTAATGCGTTTTTTATTAACGCAATAAAGTTAATTGACAAAGAGATTATATATAAGTGTAAAAGTATAAGTCGAAAAATATTTATCAAAGCAACAAATTAACAAAAAGCAACAATAGATATATAAAAAGCGTGCAACTTATAGTTATTGTGCTTAATTATTAGCAATTGAATTGTATTAAGCGTTTATAAAAGTATACAAAGACGCTAGTTAAAATAAAACGATAAATTAATTAAGAAATTACTAATACAATATATAAAATATATAAAATAATCAACTTTTTTACTAATATAAACAAAAACTTTATATGTTTATACTTTTAACAATTCTACAATTTGTTATATTGTAATATCGTAGCGCTAGCGACGCGCTAACGTCTCAAGATATGGCAAGACACGTAATTTCAAGTATCTATAAAAGTTTCAAATAACATAATATCTCTTTCTAGTTAAATAGCAAAAAATAGACTTGTACATTATAGCGAGTATTAGATAGAAAAAAAGCTTGTTTCTTGATATTTTTCAATAATTAGTTCTACTACTATCTATTTTATATAGTTAGAATATAATAATACAAGTTTATTATATTTTACGTCTTTTATATCTTAGTACGTTAACAAAAAGCAAACATATTTGCATTTTACAATTCTAATTGTTTTATCTTTCGAAAAAAAAGACTTAAGATATAATAGTATTATATCGAACTATAATAGCTTAAGTTACAATAACTATTTAACTCCAAAATAAAGTTTAAAGAATTTAAGATCTTTCGAAACAATAATTGTTTACAAAATGTCGATAAAAATAATCAATATTAGCGTAATAACAATAAAGAAAATAGTTTAATTACAATTAGAGCTTCGACTTTATATTAATAAATAAAAATCTTAATAACAAAAATTTATAACTTGCAAAATGCTTAATAAACTTAAACTATAATAATTAAACAAACAAATTCTTAAGTTTTACAACTTGTTATTGCGTTGCTATTAATAATATTTAAGTTCTTAAAATTTAACAAGCTAAAACTATATAAAAGTTAAAGCGTAAATAAGTATATTATCTAGTTTCAAAAAATCAATATTAATATAATACAATTTTTAATATATTTTATTACGAATAAGAACAAAATTCTCTATTATATATTATTTTTAAAAAACAATATTGCTACACAATAATATTTAAGAACAAGCAATAATACTAAATTAAAAAACAAGATCTTTAAAGAATTTAAAGAGTTTTTATTAAATTTGATAACTAATTTTGCTAATTGTTGTCTTTTTGTTTACAAAAGATAAAAAATTGCTAAACAAAAATTAAATTAAAAAATAAGTATCTTTAAGAGATATCTAGATAAGCTAAAGACTTATTTGTTGTTGTTTTTAGAAAAATATAGAATCTATTTATTTTTAGCTAAACTTAAGTTAGACTTAAAAGTAAAGATTCTAGATATTAATATAATATTAAATATTTGCAATAAGTTTTTAACTATAATTATTATATAAGAATAAATACTAAATTGTATTTGCGAAGCAAACGCAAACAATTTTAAAGATTAATAAGTTACAAAAAGCTCTAATATTTTTTTAAACAAATTTTATCAAAATTGTTGCTTAAACAATATTGACAAATTTATTAAAAGCAAAAAGTTATATATTTTTAAAAATTTGTTAATATTGCGCAAACAAATCTACAAAGTTAATAACACAAACTATTTAAAAAGTATCGAATACTTTAAATATTATAAAAAGAAATATTATAAAACAAAATATTTTAATAAGTACAAATAGAACAAGTCTATTGTTGCTACTATTATTATAACAAATACAAAAAAAGATTAAGCTTTGTTAATATCTCGCAAATAAAACAAAAAAGACAAATAAAAACAATAGATTTAATTTTAGTAAAAGATTGAATTTAACTTTTTAATAATAAGCGTTAAATTATAGATTTAGTTAATTCGAGAACTAAGATTAATTTTATTAATTATATCTATATAGTACAATAGAAATTGCAATTTACATTTGCTATTTTATCGATATTAAGTTTTTTTAATAGCAATAATTGTTTTTGTTACAACGTCTATAAGTTAATCTACTATTTAATTAACTTATAAGATTAGTATTAAGAATACACTACTTTATTCTACTTAATAAAATATATAAGCTCTAATCTTATATTAGATATGTCAATATTATTTAAGCAAAATATATTGATTAATTCGAAGACGCAAAGCTAGCAATTTAAGATTTTAAATAAAAATTAAAAATAATTAACTTTAAGCAATTTGTTTTAGATCTTGTTAAGTATAGCACAATCTATACAATTGTTTGCGTTAATATTATAAAGATATTAAGCAAAAAATTAATAAAGTTTAAGATTCTTAAAGAATTAAGAAATCTAAAAGATATCTATAATAATAAATTAACTAAAATTCTACTAAAATTAGAAAAAGAAAATTATACTATTAAGTTTTAAAACAATAAAAAGTTATTGTTTATATTTCTTTATAATTTTTTACAAAACAAGCTAGCAATACTTCGACAATATTTTAATAATATGTTAGCAAAAAATAAAATTAAGTATTTAATTTTAGTTGCAAATATTTCTATTCTATTTATATTAAAATCGAACAATAAATTACGTCTATATATCGACTATAAAAATCTAAATATAATTACTATTAAAAATTGTTATTTATTGTCTCTAATTATAAAAACACTAAATTGTTTATACAAAGCAAAGCACTTTATTATCTTAAACTTAAAGAATGTCTATTATTGTATTTGCATTAAATGCACTAATAAATAAAAAATAACGTTTTGTATATACTATAGATATTTTAAGTACTAAATTATATTATTTGAATTAGCAAATATATTCGCAATCTTTTAAGTCTATATTAATAAAATATTGCAAAAGCTAATTGATATAACTTGCGTAATTTATATAAATAACATACTTATATATAACAATAATTTGACAAAGCATTAACGCTATATTAGATAAATGCTAGAACGTTTTTGCAAGTATTTGCTATATATTAATCTAAAGAAGTATAAATTTAATACTACAAAAATTAAATTTCTAAACTTTATTATATTCTTAAAAGATATACAAATAAATTTAAAAAAAATTAAAACAATTAAAAAGTAATGTAAATCAAAAACTTATTGCAAGCTCTAAATATTTTTGAGCTTTATAAATTTTTATAGACGCTTTATATATTGTTATTCGAAAAGAGTTATTTCTTTTACTAATTTATTAAAAGAAAATAAGAATAACAAAAAATATAATTTTTTTGTTTAATTAAATAAAGCAAAGTAGATATTTTGCTAGCTTTGCAATATCTTTATGTTAACTCTACTACTTTGTTACTACAATTTAAGCAAGAAAATTAGAATAAAAATTAACGCGTCTAATTTTGCAATCGCAAGCATTCTAAGTTAACAAAATAACAACAAAAATTAACACTTAATAATATTCTAATTACAAAAGATAATTTTAACAAAGCAAAATTATAAGATGTATAATTAAGAATTGCTAGTTATTATAATTGCTTTTAAGCAATAAAAATATTATTTAAAAAGCAATACTTACTCTATTAAGATATAATCGAATTATAATAATTTTAAGAAATTTATAGATTAAAAAAGGCTAAACTTAAGACAAGCTTGTTAGACACTCAAATCAGTTATTTATAATTTTGAATTTTTTTATTATTTAAATAAGAAGAATTCGACAAATAAATTGTTAAGATATTTTAATTATAAAGAGATTTTATTATTAAATATAAGATTGCTATTAATATTGCAAAACAAATTAATATTGTTGTTTAACAAAGATTTGTTAGCGCAAAGCAAGCAAAAGATATTAAATAATTTAATTTTTATATCTTAAAATAAGCTAGCGCTATTGTTTGACAAAAAGTTGCTAGCGCAAAGCAAATAAAAAATATTAAATAATTTAGTCTTTGTATTATAACTAGCAAGAGTATTTATTAATAACACGAAGATTTTGCAATTATAAAATAGAAAGAAATTTCTTAAAGAACTAGTATCTCTATTTTAACTAACTAGAGTATAAATTGTTATTTCAAAAAAAGTAGTTAAAAATATATCAAAGAAATTGTATAAAAAATCTTAAAAATTAATAAAATTCTTAATAAAGAATCTTTAAATTAAAGATATTTAAGTTAAAAAGATTAAAATTAAAATTAAGAAGTTATTTTATTGCAAACAAACAATATAAATTCTAAATTAAAAGAGTTTTGTTAAATATAATAAATTGTTTTATATTTTAAAAAATATAACTATTAAAAAGAAATTAATTCGCAAAAATTATAATAACTTTTTAACAAGACATTTTAAAATTAAGAAAACTCTAAATTTATTTTAACAAAAATATTTCTAACTTGTTTGCGCTAAGCAAGTAAAAATATATATTAAAATATATAATATTTGTTAATATATTAAAGTTTCTTGTTATAAATTGTATAATAAGCTTCGATTCTTATTTGCAACAAAAAAGCTATAAAAGAAAATTATTATAAACTTTGTAACAAACTTGTTGTCGAACAAGTATTATAAAATTGTATATAATTCGATTTTTATAATAGTTAATTGCTATACAAAAATAATCAAATATATATTTGTAATTACTAGAATTAATATCGCAAAGCTAACAAAAGTATTTTTCGACAAAATTGTTTTATATTTCGAAATATTAATTAATATAATAAGTAATAAAGAATTTGTCTTTACTAGTATCTTTTAATTTGCTATAGATTTCTATATACAAATTAAAAAACAATTAAGTATTGTTTTTTATTCTTAAATAAATAATAAAATTAAATAATAAAATTAAATTCTCGAATATTATCTTCGCACTTACGTTGACGCTAAATAGACAAGATAAGCAAATCTATTATTAATAACAAAATTTATCTATAACAATAACTATTATATCTTAATTAAAATTTTGTTGTTCTATTTAATATATAATTATAATTTAAAAATTTACTATAAAATTAAGAACAATTTTACTAAAAAAGAGATATTGTTAATATAGAAATACGTAAAATAGCTTTATAACTTAAGAAAAGTTTTAACAAAACATCTTAAAAATATTGTCGCACAATAAACGAAATATTATAATAAAAAATATAAGTTAAAGAGCTTTGCTATAGAAAAATTAATTATACTTTCAACTAGAAATTTAAAGCAAAAGAAATTTAGCAAAAAGATATTGTACAAATATATTAAATTGTTTACAATTAAAAATAAAAATAAAACGTAAACTTATTGTTTTATTCTACTTAATATCTATTAAATTTATAATACTTTTTATATTTTATTTCTAAAGTTATATTTGTATTGCGTTAATAATAAGTAAATAAAACAAATATTGCAAGCTTTAAAACTTGTTAATAACAAAATTTAATAAAAGATTAAAAAAATTCTAGACAAGACTAAATTAAAGAAATAAATATAATATAAAATTAAATAAATAAATTAAAACAAAGAGTACAATTAATAACTAAAAGAACAATCTCTAAATAATGTTAATAAATTGCGAAAGAACTTTAAGAAACAAATATATAACAAGCAAAAGCAAAAAAAGTAGTGCAATACGTATTGCAACAACAACAATTATATTAACAATAATTTGTTTAATAGAATATTGCGCAATTGTTATTGCATTATTGTTGTATAATTAAGTTATATAAAAAGATTTCTTTATTTTGTTATATAAGATGCTAAAAATAATAAAAAAAAATCTTTTAATATAAATGCTTAAAATATAGTTCAAAAACAAAGCTATCTTATTATTGTTAATTAGTTAACAATATACTACAACAACTTAGTAAATTTTTAACATTTTATTAGATTTGTCTCAAAACAACTAAAGAAAGCTTTCGAACTTATTTAAAAATAAATTGTTAAATTTTTTAAAATTAATTATAGACAAGTTTTCGAAGTTGTTCGAAGTACTTATATTATTTTAAGAAAAACAAATTGCAAAAAATTTGTTTTGCACAATTTTTTTTGTCTTTGTTACAAATTTGTTTTTACTATTTATATATATCTTTGTATCTTTTATTTTTTAAAAATATATAAGCAAACAAAACGCAAAAGAAATTGAAATAAAATTTATTATATTTTTATTTAATAATTTTGTCGACAACTCAAAGTTAATAAGAGATTTTATTGCAAAGTTGTAAAACTTTGCAAAAGAATTTCTTAAATTTGTTTTATTTAGATCAACAACAACTTTAGAGACAATTTATTTTAACTTTGTTTTCTTTGTTTTTATTAACAACTTGTTTTTGTTTTTGTTTTTATTTTGTTTTAAATTTTAAAAACATATTAATAAGATATTAAAAAGTAAATAAAAATGTTTATTTTTAATACTTTCTTAAAAAGTAGATCGATTAATTGTTGCGTTTTAGCAAAAGTTTTATTTCAAATTATCTTTGTTTTTGCGAGCTTTTATTCGAGCTTAACTTAATATTTTTAAGCAAGAATTAAATTTTATTTAAATTATTAAATACAAAATTAAACTTAATTTGTTATTAATAAAGTAAACTTTTTATTGCGTTGTTAGCTCTTTATATTGTAAACTATACTCTTTTATATATATTTTATTATTTTAGAAATTGTATTTTTTATTTCGAACGTTTTGCAATAATTAATAACAAATTCTTTTATAAAATCTTAAAAATGTTTAACAAACTAGTAAATATTAGCAATTATTGTATTGTAAACGCACGCAAAACTTATTGCAATACAATAATTTAATTTGCAATAAAGAATTTTGCAACAAATACAAGCACTTTTTTTCTCGCAAATATATATATATTTGTTTACGCAAGTTATATACAAAAGATTGTTACAAATTGTAATATATTAATATTGTGAACAACAAAATATTAAGATTGTTTACTCTTTTATTTTCTCGATTTCTTAAAAGATATAGTTAAAGAGACAAAAAAAGAAAAAGCAAAAGATATATTAATTTAAGATTTGTATTATATATATAAACTTTATATATTATTATCTTTATAAAAATTTATTTACAACAATAAAGCAACTACAATTAAGAAAAATATAAGAAAAAAAAAAAAAAAAAAAAGAGAAACAACAATATTTATGTTTATAATTTATTTAACGTCTACGCAACGCTAGCTTTACTTTAAACTTTAATTAGAACTTTAATAACAATAAACAACAAAGCAATAATATATTATAAATTGTTATTGTTGTTATTATATTGTTTTACAAATTGTATTAAATTAAAATATAAACTTATTTTTATTAAGTAAAAGATTCTTTTTCTTCTAATTCTTAAAGAGATTTAAGAAGATTTTTAAAAAACTTTTGTAACGTTAACACTTAATAGACGCTTTTGTTTTTAATAAGACTAGTATAGTTTCTTATATTACTAGAAATTAATATTTTAAGAGAGAAGATAATTGTAATATTGTGGTGCTAACAACGCGTTAGCGTCTCAAGATATAGCAAGATACGTAATTTCAAATATTTATAAAAGTTTCAAATAATATAATACTTCTTTTTAGTTAGATAGCAAGAAACAAGCTCGCACGTTATAGCGAGTATTAGATAGAAAAAAAGCTTGTTTTTTGTTGTTTTTTAACAATTAGTTCTACTACTATCTATTTTATATAGTTGAGATATAGTAATACAAGTCTATTATATCTTACGTCTTTTATATCTTAGTGTGTTAACAAAGAGTAGACGTATTTGCATCTTATATATATATTATTTGTAATATATATTTTATATTAATAAATTAGAAACGCACAAAGTATTATATTAACAACTTTATTAATTAAGATTAATACAATATTATATATAATTTTAACTTTAAAATTAACAAAATTCGATTTACAAATATATAAGTTAAAGAATATCGAAAAAAGTAAAAAAATTAAAGACGCAATAATTGAGTTAAGTTGACAAAATTTGCGTTATTAAAATTATAAAGAGACTTTCAATTTATATGTTCTCTTTATTACTTAAATATCTACTTTAACAATAAATAATAATATCTTTATTTTGCACTATTTAAACTAGAATAACGTATTAAACAAGTTAACTAAATTGCGCAATACGTAAACTTTTGTATAATGCATGTTCTTTTTATTGTTATCTTAGAATTTAAAATTGCAAAAAACATAATTAATACACTAAAAAGAGTAAAAAATATAAAGAGAAAATAATAATTATTAAGAATTTTGTTACTAATAAGAAGAGCAAATCTACTTTGAAACTTAGATTAATTAATAATTAAGTTAAATTGTTTAAGTTTTAAATTAACTTATTTAAGATTAAGTTAAATTATTTAAAGTTAAATTAATTTAATTTGTTCAAAATTAAATTAATTTAATCGCAACAATTGTGCTTTAATTGCGCTAAAAAATGTTAGATTATATTGTTTTTGTTAACATTATTATAATTATTACTTTTAACAACAATTAAGAAGACGTTCTTGTTAAATTTGTCGCAAATATTTGTTTTTACTTTGTTGCAAACGTTGTTATAAATTAAACAAAACTATAAAGACTATTATTAATTCTTAACAAAATTATTAATATCAATATAGTAAACAAAGATTTTATGAATATAGTTCTTTTTAAGATTACGCAATCTAAAGAAATTTGTTGTTAAATTAAATATAATTCTTAAGTTCGATTTTTTAATAAATAAGTATTAAACAATTTCTAAGTATGTCGCTAATAAAGAATAAGACTATTATTAATTAAATTGTAAAAAAACTATATTGTAATATCGAAAATCTTAAATTAATTTTAATTTTTTAAGAGCTTTATTTAATTTAAACTAATTAAAGATACAAATTGTTATTAAATTTTATTTAATAAAGACGCTTTTAAAGTATATTTACAAGCTTCGTAATATTGTTTTTTGCGACAATAGCGTTTTTAACAAAAGTGCAAAAATATATTTAAAATTAATAATATTAACGCGCGTATATTGCGACAAACTTCTTGTATTAATATACTTTCTAATATATTAAATTTAGAGCAACTTAACTTCAATCTTAATTAATTTAATAAAGAATTGTTAAACTTAAAGTAATATATAAGACAAACAATTTTTTAATAAATATATAAAATATTATTGTCAAAATTTATATCTTTTTTTAAATATATTTTAATATATAGACTTTTATATTTTAATTAAATTTGCAATTTGTAACAAAGACAATTTTTACAATTGTTTTAAAACTAAATAAATATTAATAATATAAAACAAGATAAAATTAATAAAGAAATTAACAAATGTGTCTTTTGCTCTATAAGAAAAGATAAGTTAATTGATATAAAATATAAATATTTTAAACTAGATTTTCTTAAATTGTTGTTCTTGTTATTGTCAAAAACTATACTAGTATTTGAATTAATATATAATAAATTCTTTTTTTAGATATTGTTCTCTCTAAATCTACTAAAACGAATTAGAATATTATTGTTTGTGCTATTATTATTAATTAAGATATAATTTCAATTTGTATTATCTAACAATGCGTCGATGCTTTAGAAACTTCAAACAAACAATTTTAGTAAACTTTTATTTATTAAACTATTAAGCAATAGTTAACTAATTGTTCGTCTTTTGTTATTTTATTCTTTTGCGTAACTTAATTATATATTAGAATTGCGTTATTTTTGTAAATTTAATAGAAACAAAAACAACAACAATAAAAAAAACAATAATAACAAACTTAAATAATATATATTTTAGTGCAACAAAAAGAGTAATTTGCTCTAAATTAATAAAAGAGACAATAACAATTTCGTTTATACTTTCTACTTTAAACGCAAAAAAAAAATTAAAATATTATTATTAAATAAAATAATTGTTCGACAAATATATTGTTTTCGACAAACTTTAGTGCAAAATTTTTTAAGAAAAAAGACAACAATATTAAGATATAGTTTGTAAGTTTTATAAATAATATTTTAAACTTGTTATCTAATATCGTAAATAATAGAAACAAAGACTTTATTCGAACAATATTGCTATTTGTTACGATTCTAGATTAGACAAGCTTCGCTCTTCGATTATTCTTTAAGTCTTTGCTCTCTAGTCTTAAGTATACTACGAGTAATATCTAGCGTCTTGACATCTATAGTACTTATATTTATTTTTTGTATATAGTTAGTTTTGTATAGCTAGTATTTTTATCAATTAACTATATACTAGTTATCAAAGCTCTAATCTTAATATAATATTAGCTATTTCTTTAAATACAATCTTGCAAATCGTACTTTAAAAATACTTATATTTGTTAACTTTTTTTCTTCGAAACGTACTTTAAATATAAAGTTACTAAAATTGCTTTAGATACAAAGTTACTAAAGCAATTCTAAATACAAAATTACTAGAATAGATACTTTGCAAAGCGTAATTAAGTCGCGACAATAAATATCTTTTAATTAACATTCAACTTAATAATGTTTAATTTTGTTAATTTTTTAATAATTTTGTTAAAAGAGATAAACAACAAAGTGTTCTAATTACAATTTAATAAATCTACTAAAATAAAATCAATAAATTTGCTAAAATAAAGAAACAACAAATTGTTCTAGCTTTGACTTAATAAATTTACTAGAATAAAATTAATAAATTTGCTAGAATAAAATTAGTAAACTTGCTAAAATAGAATTAGCAAACTTGCTAGAACAACAATTACAATACAATTTTATTGTTATTTTCGAACAATACTTGTGTCTTTATATATTAGAAAATTTGCTACGCAACAAAACAATATTTCAAGCAATATTTATTTTCGATATCGAAAATTTTGTCTCGCGAGTAATATAAGTTATTTAATATTTATATAATTTCAAATATATTTAATTTCGAACTTTTATTTTTGTTTACAACTATTTGTATTATTTGTATTTTATCTATATTTGCAATATAATTAACAAAAAATTAGTTTTAAAAAGCAAAGTTAAATTTAGCTTTAACAAGAATCGCAAGTTATTTAAGAAATTCTTAATAAATAAAAATTAATTAAATATTAATATTATTTCTTGTTACAATTACTATCTTGTAAGTTCTTTATTAAATTAAAATAATCTCAAAAACAATTTAGAGTTTAAAGAGCACTCTAACTTATTTAAATACAATATATTCGAATTTTTGTTGTTTGCTTAATTCAATTCTTACAAAATTATAATCGACAAACTAATTAAATCAAATTCGTTTAACAATATAAATTTGTTAAATATATTAATTTGATCTTTGATATATTAGTTGCTAAATAGTAGCTTTGTTCAATTTTGTAACAAATATATTAAAAAAGAAAACAAAAATAAATTAAGTTAACGTCGCACTCTAGTTAATTAACTTAACAATTTCAACAAAAGTTAATAAGAAATATCTTAACTTCTCTAGAAAGCAATCAAAAATAATATAGAAAAATGACTTCGATTATTTTATAAAAATAGTACTATTATTATTAAGTTTTAAATCGATAAAAAAATCAATTTTGATTCTATTTATTAATTAAAAATTTAAATTAACTTTTTGCAAACTTATATAAATTAAATAAAGTTAACAATAAATATTTGCAACAAAACAATATATTGTTTTTAACAAAAGCGCAACAACGTTTTAGCTTAATATAATTTGTTCAAAACTATTGTACGTTAACTAAAACAAAAGTTTTCTTTTTCTTAAAGTAAAGAAACTATATTTATTAAATTTACTTATATAACTTACAACTTTAATAACAATAGCAAATATAAATATTTTTATAAATTTAACTTACAAGCAAGAAATCGACTTAACAATATTTATTTTGTTTGTAATCTTAAGTTGAAACTATAAAATATAAAAAACAATAAATACTTTTTTTATTTTTTTATTTTTATTGAAGATTTCGAAAAGTTTGAACAATAAATTATTATATTAGTTTTTAAGTTTAATAATACTTTTTAATATTTTGTCTTTAAGAAAGTCAAACTTAGTTTTGTTGTTATTAAAATTATTAACAATATTTTTAGAGAAATTAAATATTGTTTGCTCAATAGATTTGTCAATTTTTATTTAACAATAAATAATCTACTTAAAAATCTAAATACTTAATAGAACAATTTAAACAAAAAACAATATAACTTTGTTAAAATTATGTTGTTTAAATTTGTTATAAAAAATATCAAAATCTTCAATTAATATATTAATTGCTTTATATTTATAACAACTAGAGTCTTTATATTAGAAATTAATAAAATATATTAATTTAACAAAGATTTAAGTTATAGATTTTAAAGTTGCTATATTACTTTAACAAATTATACTATTTTAAATAACTTATTAGATTGATTCGTAAAATCGATTTAAAACTTTAGCAAATAAAGAAATCTTATTTAACTATTACTTGAACTTCTATCTATATATAAGCTATTAATAGCATTAACAAACGCAATAATTGTATTAATATTTTTAAGTTTTTTAAATATATTAATACAAATGTTCGCAATATTAATAGCTTCAATATATGTATCTCTATTTGCAATTAAAAATAAAATATAGAAATATAGTCTTAAACTCTTAAAAACAAAATTAAGTCTTTTAATTTTTGTTGAAAATATTTTAAATCAAAATATAGATTATATTATAAGAACATTTTTTGCAAAAACAAATTAATTAAAATTAAAAATAAAGCTTTTGTTAAATTTAAAATTTATAACGTTAGCAACTTCGAATTAACAATATTTAAAAAAAATAGTTTCTCTAATATTTTAAATAACAACTTAAATAATTTTAGCAAATTAAAAAACTAAATATTTTTAACAAAAGTTGCAATTCAAGATAGAAGCTAATACTTATACAAAAAACAATAAAAGAGCTTAAAGCTATATTTAATTTATAAGATAAGATTTTGCTTATTAAAGTTAAACTTAATTCTAGCGCTATTAATAATAAGTTGCTTAACAATTAACAATTAAAATTTTATATTAAAATTTGTTCAAATTAAGTTTATTTATTTTTTAATAAACATTATATTAAAATAATGCTATTTATTAATATTGAAGTCTTTAATAAAATCTTTATAAATAAAAAGTTTGTCAAACTTTATAAACTTTCTATTATATTATTTCAAAATTTTATCAAATTGTATCTAACTAATAACAAATTTGCTTCTAATATTATTTATATTGTTTAAATTACTATTAATCTTAGCAAATATATTAATATCTTATAATATTTAATAATTAAACTAGAACAATTTGCAATTATCTTCAATATACTTTAAATTAAGAAGCATAATATACAAATCAAAAACAATATATAATTTCTTAAGTTTAACTTCAATTACTATATAAAGTATTGCTTATTAGATTAACAATTATTAAAGATTTTTAATAATTAACGCAAGCAATTAAAATGTTCGCTTTTAAAGTCTCTTAATAAAGTCGATATCTATTAAATAAATATTTCTATATTTTTAAAACTTGTTAACAAAAAAAGCTACAAAATAGTTGTTATATTATCTAAGCATTTTGTTATGCTAAATTAATTGAAAAAAAACAATAGATATTTAGCTTATACTATAGACAACAATATTACAATAAATGTTGCAACTATTATTTTTAATAATTACAATAAATTTTATACAAAGCTTAAACAAAATTCTTTTAATCTAAAACAATTAAAAAAACAAATTTATTTAAAATTTAAATACTAAGTTAAGCTTTTTAATTTATAAAAAGTTAACAAACTATTGTTAAATAAAAGCATTAATTATGCTATTAATTTTGTTCTAAAAGCAACTTCTTTAATTAAAAAAATCTATAGTATCTTTTGTTAAAAAGAAGAGATTATTAGAGTCTACTTAAATAATAGAAAAAGCAAAAATTAAATTCGCAACAATATTTTATAGTATGTTGCTTTTATTTTTATAGTTAAGAAGTCTAATAAGAATTTGTGCGTTTGCGTAAACTATAGAGATCTTAACGCTCTAATAATTAAAAATTGCAATATTTTATTATTAATTTAAGAGATTTTGCAACAATTATATAAGATTAAATACTATAACAAGTTTAATATTATTGTCGTCTTTAACAAAATTCGAATACGTCTTAATAATAAATACAAAATAGTTTTTATTATTTGTTACAATTTATTTAAGTACGTTGTTATATCTTTTAAGTTGTGTAATATCTTAATTATATTTTAGTCTTTTATTAATAAAACTCTTAGTTTTTATTTAGATAATTTTTGTATTGTCTATATAAATAATATCTTAATTTATAATAATATTAAGACAAAACATAAAAACTATATAAACAAAGTTTTTGCTAAACTTTATAACGCAAATCTTTATCTAAATATTAACAAATTTTTTTTTTAATCAAAAAAGTTGAATATTTAAGTCTAATTATTATTATTAAGAAAATTTGAATAAATTTCGAGAAAATTAAATGTATTCTTAAGTAAAAAGCTTCTATTTGCGTATATAACGTGCAAGTCTTTCTAAACTTTGTTAACTTCTATTAACAATTTATCTATAATTATTTGAATCTAATCAAATTTTTGTTAACGCTTAATAAACTTAAAAACAAAAATCTTAATTTTTTATAACAATTTAACAATTTTAAAGATCTTGCGTTTTAAGTTCTTAAAAAAGTCTTTATTAATTAATTTATTCTATATTATTTCGATTTTAATCTAAAGATTTAAATCAAAAGCAATATTTTTAACTTTGTAATCGTCGTTATATTATTATAAATAAATTTAAATAAATTGCTCTACTTAATAGTTTATATATTTAAAACTATATTGTTTGCAAAGTGTAACTACAAAATTTACAACAAAAAGCTATTAACTATTGTTTGCACTTTCGAGAAATAACACTTAAAGTATATCGATATATTTGTTAAACAATTTATTAAAATTATTATCAATTATTGCAATTTAAAGTATTTTATAACTATTAAGCAACTCAATTGTTGTTAAGTTTGCTAAATTGAGTTTTTGTTCAAATTTAATTTTAAAATTATCTATTAATCCAATATGTTAAACACAAAGTCAAATAATTTAATTAAATAATCGCAAAATTTGCTCTTTAATAACAATAACTTTTGCAATCAATTTTAACAATAAACAATTTTTAAGCAATATAATTTAAAATTAGATATAATTAAAACTATTGTATTAATTTCGCTACTATTAAGTATTATTTACAATTTAATAACAAAGTTAATTTGTTTGCTTCGAAACTTTATTAAGTTTAAATTAATTACTAACAAAAGAATTGCAAAAGCTTGCAAAGAGTTTACTTAAATTTTGCTAGCAACTAACAAAAATATAAAATTATTTATACTTTTATTGTTTGCAATATCTATATTACTTTAACAAAACAAATCTTGCTTTGCTAAATTTTTTCTTTTAATTTTATTGCTTGCTATTGTTGTATTTACAATTTCTTAATCTATAATTTTATTATCTTTAGCTATTAATTTTGTCTTCTCTTTTAATATATTTGCTTTGTTTACAACTTAGTTATCTATATTTGCAATCTTTTTTATAATTTGATTTTTACTTGTTGTTGCAATCAATTTAATAAAAAAGAAGAAACTTAAAACAAAACTTAATTTCAAAGTTTTTGTTTAACAAATATTAAAAATATACTTGTATAACAAGAAGATAAAACAAATTATTTAAGTTAAAAAAATTAATAAACAAAAAATTTTAACTATTTTTTGCAAAACAATTAAACTAAAATTTAAAAACTATATAATAATCAAATATTTAACAATTAATATTAAGCATTTATTTGTTCGAGACAAGATATATATATCTCGAAATACAAATAATATTCTTCGAATCGAAACAATTAAATCTTAGTATAAATTGTTAAGTATTAAGTATCTAAGTCGAACAACTATTTTCGAAAAAGTACAACGTTACTACTATTGATCTATACTATACTTAGACGTTAAAAAATACGTCAAAAATTGTTTAATTTGCAAATACGTCAAATTATATCGCAAATATAAGTATAATCTATTAAAGTCTTTGTCTATTTTAGATTGTTATTAGCAAAACATATTTTGCAACTTTATTATCTTTTTGTTGTTATATTGTTATAGAGAAAAAATCTTTTAATATATTTTAATAATAGTTAATAAATTATTTAAAAATAAGAAGTTTATATTTATAGACTCTTTAAAAGTTAAAATTGTAATTTAGATTTTTATTAACTTTGTTTAACATATTAAGAGCTTTTTAGCTATTATTGTTTTCAATAGAGATATTTAATTTATTGTCTACTTTTAACAACATTTTTGCAAAAGATTAAGAATTAAATCTAAATTATCAATTGCATTTTATCTAGAAATTAATAATTAAATTAAAAATATTAATATCGCTCTTAAGTAATATTTTTAAGCATACGTACAATACAATTAAAATAACTAAGTTAGTTACTTTGTTATTGTTAAATTTGTCGCAAACAATTATATTAGCAAGTCTATTAGCTTATTACTTTTCTTTGCTATTAAAGACTATCTATTACAATTAAGTCTAAAATTATTTACAATTTTTTTTAACAATATTATGTTCGAAACTTGTTGCAATATAAAGAACGCTAACAAAATTGTTAAAAAGATTAAGATTTTGCAAAACTTTCTTTGTTAAAAGCTTATTTAAACTTAAATTAAACAAGTAAAATTCGCTAATTGCAAACGCGCTACAATTTCAAAATTCAAAGTCGATAATTAAGTTATACTTAATATTCGAAATATTAAAACAACTTAATTATGCAAATTTTTAAAGCATAAAAATACAAATCTCTATAAGATTATTTAAACAATTAACAATTATATCTACAAATTAGAATTATTTAAGTTAATAAAAATTTATTTAGTATTTTACTTATATTTTTGCATCTTAACAAGAGCAAATTTTTGTCAAATTAACAAATCAAATCTTTGTTGCTCGTTAATACTATTAATAATATTGACAACAATTTCGAATACTACGTTAAAAGTATCGAGACATTACAATACAATATGCGCAAAAATAACAATAAGGTAGATTTAAGTCTAATTGCTATTAATTATAAACGCAAAATATTACAATATTAAATTCCTTTATAAGCTATACAAACTACAACAATAAATCTAAATAGTTAAACTACTTTATAACTAACAATTGCTTTAATTTTGTTGTTAACTTTTATTACAAATATTTAAACACAACAAAATTTTACTAGATATTTAAAACGTCTTCTAATTAAAAATCTAATAAATAAAATAGTTCGCACTTATATGTCTTTGCGTTCTACTATTATTGTTGTCAAAACATTACTTAATATGTATCTATAATTTTCGTTGTCGTATCTAGAATCGACTCTAGAAACGCATTGTTAATATATTATTATTGTCGAAAGTTATTTGTTATACATTTGCAATCAAAATCAAATTTAATATACTATCTTGTCTTCTACTATATTTAACAAGAATCTCGAAAACGCATTATTGATGCATTACTATTATTAAGAGTTACTTAATATATATTTGCAATTCTTGTTGTTGTTTCTATAGTATTTCTATTAGATATTTTAAGACGTTTCTTCTAAATGTCTTTCAAATAAGAATTGACTTAACATTTCTAAACATAGGCATAGTTGTGTATAAATTGCTATTAAGTTACTTTTATATTATTTTCTTTCTTTGTGTGACAAATTTAGACAAACGTATTTAAACATAGTTAAAATTCGACAAATTTCGACTTTTCGACGTCGTCGCTCTCTCTCGTTGTCGTTAATCTTCTCTTAAATCACGTAACTAATCGATCTTCTAAATTCTCTTAAGATTTGATCGATTCCCTAGTTTTCGCGTTACGTAACCTAGACCCCTCTCTTAGAGTTAGAAACATTATTCGTAGCATATACGCTCTTTGCTTTGCATATTAATGTTTTTTCTATATTTTGTTTCAAAATTTTCGATTATCTTCCTCTACCCAACAAATTTATTCTCTTGTTCGACGCGCATCAAAAACTTCAGTTTTAATTGTTAAATAATATTCAATATATATCTAATATTAATCGAAGCTTGTACTTAATAATTACTCGATATTAATCGAAGCTTGTACTTGACAAGCACTTAATATTAACTAAAGTTAACTAGAAACGCTAACTAAGAGACTCGATATTGCTTCGTTAAAGCTCGCAAGTAAAAGAAAAAAATAATATTACAATTTTAGATTAGATAAATTTTGCTCTTCAATTACTCTTCAAGTTTTTGTCTTTTAGTCTCGAATATACTACGAGTAACGTCTAGCGTCTTGATATCTATAGTATTTATATTTATTTTCTGTACATAGTTAGTTTTGCATAGCTAGTATTCTCGTCAATCAACTATATACTAGCTATCAAAGCTCTAATCCTAATACTATTAATTATTTTGTCAATTGTATTAAATAGCAAAACGCGTATAACGCAAAGTCTTTTCTATATTTTCGTATATAATAATATATTTTGTTGTGTTATTTTACGTTAATTGAATATACAACAAGAGTTAATACGTTATATAAATACTAATTGAATAAATAAACATAAATCTATAGTAGAGAGATTGTTCGACTTCTCTTTAGTATTTGCAATCTTGCAAAATTCGTCTTTATTTTGGCGAAACAATCTAAATAACTTGTTAAGAGTCGAATGTCTAAAGATAATTAACAATAATTAAGAGAATTATACAATTTTAATCTTTCGATAAGTTAAAGCGTAAAAAATAATAATTAAAATTATTATTTTTTTATAATAAGTAATACGACAACGTTTATTTTAGTTTATTAAGATATTTATTATAATATAAGTAACATAATAAAAAACAAACAATATAGAATATCTTAAACAAGAGACTCTTAGAGCGAATTAGACTAATCTAGATTATATTGAGTTATATTAAGCTATATTAGATTATATTAAATTATACTAGATCAAATCTAGCTTAAATTACAAACAAATATATATCGACGCATTACATTAGCTTCTTATTGTTTTTGTTTCTCTTCTAGTATTTTCTTTTCGAACAAATATCTTTTTTTGTCTTAAATTTTTTATTTTATAACAAGTATTTTTTTACATTTTGTTTTACGTCAATTTAACAATACTTGTATATATAACTTTGTTAACTATGTTTAAGAGATTAAAAGTTACAATATTTTTAATAAACGCAATTGTTATTAATTAAATTAAGAAATATTTATTAATTTATATTTGCGTAAAATAATAATTCGACAAATAAAAGAAACAACTTAGACTTTAAATCGAACAAGTTTTTGCGTTTCTTAAACAAGTATAAAAGAGTTTTTATTATTAATAAAAAAGAGAGCAATATAATAAAAATATTGTTTTTGCAAATACAAAACAAAGTAAGTTTTGTTTCTTTTCTTAAATTTCTTTTTAATTAATTACAACTTTTATTTGTTATTTTGTTCTCTAAAAATGTAATTAGAAAATCGAAAACACATAAATTATAATTATTTTAATTTTTCTCTAATATTTACAATTTTACGTTTTCGACAATTAATTGTTTGAATTTTATTTCTTAATTCTTCGCATTTAACAATCGACAAAATAAATTATTATTTTCGCAAAAAACTTAAACAATATTTGCTAATATATTTGTACTATAAAAGAATATTAGACAACGCTTAAAATATTATTTAATATTAAAATATAAACAAATTATATAAAACGTAACTTTTTTTTTGTAAACTATAATTGTTTGTAACGATACTAAGTTTAAGAGCTACAATCTTTAAACAAATTTTAAACAAAGAGCAAAGCTATCTAAACTAATAAAAAAGCTATAAAGAAAAATAATTGTTCGAATAAGCAATTTTAAATATTAACGAAACAAAAACGTTGTCAATACTCTAGCGTCGAAAAAAACAAAAAAATTAGTTATTTTAACTTGTTAATATTAATTTAAAACTAATTTGTTATAATTGTTTAATTTAATAAGCAATATTTAATTATATATAATAAAGCAAATATGCGAAATAATTAAAAATTATTACAATTTTAGCAATAACAAAAAATTATATAATTATATTGTAACGTTGTTGCGAAATTGCGTCTTCTTAAATATAAATTATTAATAAACAAATATACTATTTAAAATGTTTTAAGTCTTAATAATTGTTAAGATCTTCGTATTATTGTTTTTTAACAACAATCGAAAAAGCTTTAAAACGAATTTTTTAACTAAATATTTGTTTACGAAACTAAGCTTAAAAATAATCAAAAAAATATATATTATAATTTGTTACTATATAGAGAAATTTTGTTATAAAGCGCATATTACAATTAAATTTGAAAAAAATTAAATCGACAACAAGTAATCTATAATGCGAATTATATAATTATATATACTAAGTTAATAATATTAAAAATTTAAAATATTATATAAAAACTATAAAATAATTAAAGTACAACAAAGATTAAATTAAGATTGCGCAAATTGCGAAAAAAAAAAAAATTGCAATAAAGAAGCAAATTGCAATTTAAAATTTAAAGCAAATTTTTTTTTTTTTAAAAGACTCTTTGTTCAATTTAAATAATTTCGAATTTAAATTCGAAATAACATTATAATAACGTAGAAAACTAAACAATAAAAATATATTTGTTAACAATAGAGTCAACAAATCTATATTAAGATATTCGATAAAAAATAAATTAAATTAAATTAAATTTGTTAATGTTAGAAGCTAACAATTGTCGCAAAGTACTAGCTACAATTTAAAAAAAAATTCTTCTTAAAATGTAGATTTAAATTTTAGAATTTTTTTAATTTAATTTGATTTAATTTGATTCAAAATTTATAAAATTTATTAACTAATTATAATGCGTCTTATAAAAAATAATAAAAGAAATAATATTGCAAAAATAAGTTACTTTTTTTAAAAAAACTAATCTTAGTTTAAACTACTTTAATGTAATTTAATGTCTATATAATATATTAACTTATTGCAATAACGTTTGTAGAACAATAAGATAAAGAGCAATTCAAAGATAAATATCTTGTATAAAAAAATTAAATTGCTTGTTAATTGTTTAAGATTAATGTAATATATTAGCTAATTATTTTGGCGCTTCTAGAAAGATTTTAGAAATAAAATTAATGCAAAGATAAATAAAACTCTTAGAAATAATCTAATCTAATTTAATTTAGCTTAATTTAACTTAATTTAGCTCAATTTAAGATATAATTAACTAATTATAACTTGCACGTAGAAGACAATTAAGTTTAATAACAATATTAAGATAGATTTTTTTTTAAAAAATCGAATTGAACAAATATTTTGTTAAAAGTATATTAAAAATACTAACGTTTTAACTTTAACACAATAATTACAATTCGACGATTAATTTGACGAATAAATAGACAAATAAAATATGTAGAAGCTATTTGCTATGTTTAACTTCTAAATAGCTCTAATTGAAAGACGTTTAACAAGCAAACAATGTTAAGAAAGAGAAATGTAAATATTATAAATTATATTTAATGTCTTCTTGATATTATTAAGATTAATATAAATTGTAAACAAGTTAATCAATATAATAAAAATTGTTAATCGAAAGAATTTAAATTAAGATAAGTACGAAACTTAAGTAAAATTTAAAATTTAAATAAAGACTATAATGTTAAAGTTAATAATTAATTAAATTGCTTAAAAGAAGAAGCTAAAAGTAAAAAAAAAATATAATATAATATAAGATAAGCAAGACGAATAATATTATAAATTATGCAAATAAATGCAATAAATTCTAGATCTACGCGAAGACGCAATCTTTAATGCAATTTGTGTTAAAAATTTCTATATATAGTAAGAAAAACGTATATAAATTCTTATAATCTTAGACTAAATTTAATTATTAAATATTTAGAGCTTCGCTTTATTAACAATTTTACAATAATAAAATTAATTAAAGTTAAATTATTAAATATGTTACTTATAATTACAATAGAATTAGTGTAAACAATTAAGAGCATATTTCGATTTATATTTATAGCACAAATTTTTTTAATATTATTGACACTATTGTAAGAAAATTCTAGACAATACGTAGATTGCGTTGTTTCAATAAAAATTGTAAAAAAAATACGAGTTGTGCTAATTTTGTTAAATCTATTATTTTTGCTAAGACTATTAATATTGCGACGCTCAAATATTTGCAATTGAATCTTGCGCTTAATTATATAAAGTGAGCTTATTAGCTAATTTGCTACTTTAACTATTAGTTACTAATAGTACTATTAACAAGAATCTTAAAATTGCCAATGTATATTGTTTTAGCTTTTGCACAAATTTATTGTTCTAAAAATATTTTAAGAATCTACGAACGCATTTGCAAAAAGTAACGAATCTAAAATAGCAAACGTTAGTTCGATAACAATAATCTTATATATAAATCTAAGCTTGTTCGATTTTTATTTAAAAAAGTAATCGATTGTTCGATAAAGAGTTCGCAAAAGAAGCGCAAACAACAAGAAACAAAAAAACAAAAATAGAAACAACAACAACAACAACAACAAACACAAAGAATAATAATATTTTTATTGTTGCTTTAATCAATAATTTTATAGTAAATTCTAAAAATAATAACGTCGACGTTTAGACAAGTTTTTCAATACTTAAATTTTAAACTATATAAAACTATAAAACGATATTAATTAATCTCTACTTTAATTAATATTTTCGAAACATTAATATATATTTATATTTTAATAGAGCAACGTTACAAAGTCTAATAAAGATTCAACAAGTAACATAGTATCAAAAGTCGAAGAATTGTTATAAAGATTGCAAAAAAAACATTATTGCAAATAGCTACAATTATATAGAATTTCGTTTAACATCTAACTTCTTTTTAAAGTATTTTGAAAAAACTAAAACAATTGTTATCAATTGTTATTTACGCAATAATATCGACTTTCTACTTGATTATTTTATACTTTTATAAAAAAAGTTACGACAATATATAAAGCTTCTAGATTTGTAGCTTCTATATTTTTAAAATCAGAAGTCTTTATTTGTTTTCTATCTATTCTATATTATAAATAATAGAAAGATTAATTAGAATAATTAAATTAAGTATGTTAACGTTCTAAAATATCGAAATATACGTCTTTGCTTAATTAGTGTTATAGTTAACTATTTTGTGTAACAATAGAAGCAATTTAACAAAAAAATTCTTTTTTTTGTTATTAACAAAACGTAATACGATACTTAATTATTAAGAGATATATAATTGTTAATCTAAGCTTTTAAATAATATATTTCTATATTTTAAACAATAGATATTTGAAGCTTTTAAAAAATCTAATTTGAAGCTTCTAAACAATCGACTTTGAAGCTTTTAAATAATCTAAATTTAGATTTATTAAACAATCGATTTGAAGTTTGCAAACAAGTTAATTCGAAGTTTGCAAACAAAGCTTTAATTATTATTGTGCGCTTTTTAAAAACTCTATCTTATTTTTCTTTTTTTATATCTACTTTTTAAGCTCTACATGTTTAGTTTTTTTGTCTCTTGTATTATAGATATATATCAATTACTTTATCGACGCAAATATACTTAATTTACAAATATTGTAATTGTAAATGTTGTTATTAATTAAACATTTTATTTTTGCAAACAAAAATCTCGAAAAAAACTTTTTTAAATAGAATTTTAATTTTTTAATTTTTATGCAATCGCATTTTCTTTATATTAATATTATATTCGCAATATCGTTTTAATAGTTTTACTATCTTTAGAGCTTATTATTAGTAATATTATTTGATCAAAGCAAAAAGCGCTTGTAATTATATTGCAACGTTGTAATTATAAATTTTGTTATTGTTTTTAACTTTTTAAAATCTCGCTAACTAATTTGCAAACTCTATTAGAAATATCTATAAAAAGCTTTCGAATTATATGTAACAAAACTAGATTTATAAGATTTACAATTATTTAAACATTAAAATATCGAAAATTATATATGCGAAACGAAATTCAAATACAAAAAAAACAAAATTGCTCAATATTAATATCGAACAAATTTAACAAACAAATTATTGAATCGATAACTTTATATATAAGAATTATTTTATCGATTTATCTTTTTAATTTATGCGTAATATAACAAACTTTTAATCGAAATATTTAGATATCTATTTTATTGCTCGCAATTAAATAGAGTTGTCGAAAAAACTTTTGTAATTAATTTTTTTAAAGTTCGACTTCTAAATGCAAACAACAACAATCAATATTATTACAAAAAAGTTTCTAAATTTGTTAATCTATTTACAAGTAATATTTTTTTAGAACTTTATTCTATTGCGTGCAAATTATTTATAGTATTTGCTATAAAATCTAGAGATCTTTAAGTACTCTTAATATATTTTTTTCGCTATTAATGTATTTGTTTATCTTAACAATAACAATAAAGATATAGATTTATAAATATATTTAACTATTTTAATTCTAGAGCAACAAATACTTAATTTAAATAACTTTATAATCGATTTAATTATTAGCAACTTTAACAAGCAATTAAAGCAATCTTTAGGGATAAAGAGTAAACTTAATAATTTTCTTAAAAAAATAATTTTTTTGTCTTTACTTTAATAAAGACGCAAAAACTTTTAAACGCGACAACAATAAAAGATACTTTTTGTATTATTTATGTCTACAATTGTTTGCAATAATTTTTTTTTGTTAATTTTGTTATTTTTGTATTGCTATTAAAGAGAACAACTTTGTTTTGTTTCTATTGCTATTAATCTATTTTTTCTTTTGTATTGTTGTTGTACTTTTTTAATCGAAACATTTATACTCTTATCAATCTATAGAAAAAGTAACATATAAATTTTGATACAAGCTTGTCAATTATCTTTTTGAACAACAACTACAAACTCGCTTAACAAAAAAATTGAAAAAACTTTGAACGCAAGTTCTACTCTAAGTAACTAGCAATTATTATCTATATATACAACAAGATTGTTAATAAATTTATAGAGACTACGATAACGTCAATACAAACGAAAATAACAATAATAAAAATAACTTTGAACTTCTTAGACACGCAAATACGAAAGAGCTTGCGAAGATAAATAAAGTATAAAATCAAATATATTTCTTGATCGATTTAGATCTAAAAACAATAAAATTGAATTTTTATTTTAGATCTATTTAATGCATGCGATAGACGTTTAATTGAAGCTTCAAATCGATCTTAAATTCTAAGCATTTGCATCGATTATACTATATATCTATTGATTATAAGGGAAGGCATCGAGGAGCTCTCCACAATTTAGATGATATTAACACCAAATTTGGTGGGAATGGACCCTTATTCTCGACTAGTTCTCGAGAGATGATATCGCGCGAGCTGACAAAATTGGCCCTGTTAGCTGGTGATCAGGCACCTAATTTCCCCTCCGATATCCTCATGATGTCCTCACTCAAAAGCGCCGGAGATTCTAACAAGACCCCACCAACTCCATGCTCTTGCCCAGAACCCAGTAATGCACGCTATTGGAAGATATGACCGCAGCTGCAACAGACGTAGAACAGTCTCTGCGGATGAATTTAAAAACTTTCCACAGCCCGCATGGATAGAGGATCAGCTTACCATGCCTGTCTCCGCCGACCGCTGCTGCGACTGGAAAAAGACAGCTTCGGTCTCTTTGCAATGTGGGCACTGCTTGTTAGATCGGGGCAGCTGTAAGTCGACAAGCGCATCAGTACAAGTTCCGATCAACAACAACTCCTGCAACCACCCACTTGTCCAACTTCAAGCCGCCAAGTCCATCATCAACACTCTCGAAACCTTTCACCCGCTCTGTCAGATCCTCCAACCCCTCCCTCTCCTCTGCCGCCTCCTCGACGTTATATTCCACCTCCCATATACAACCTTTATTCATCATATCTTCACAAAAGGAACAACGAACTGGTATTCCACAGATAGTACAGAATCCGAGAAGACCAACCGTAGGATCTGAGCCCACATCCTGCGTCACTCCTGCGGTCTCTCCGATCGAAGTGTCCAGGTTATTTCGATAAACGCATGAGGAGGCGGCTTTCTCGCTATACTGGCATGTCCGGCAGGCAAACATTAACTCGCTGGTCTCTTTATTCTCTTTGGGGTAGAGCATATTTGCGCTGAGACATATGTTAGCCGATGGTATCCCAAGATGTAGGTATGGAGGTAAGGGAAGGTAGGATGGGCCCAGAAGTAGACTTACCAGTCGGCGCAAAAGCGGAAAGATATTTGCTCCTGATCAGGCTTTTGAGGGACGTCGCCCGATTCTGGAGGGGAGGCGGACATCGTTGCTTGGGTCGAGTTGTGTGGGAAGCTGCGGCTGATGATAGAACAGTCGTGAGATTCTGAGGTCTGATGTGTGGTGAAATAGAGTCTCTGGTGTGTGGTGAGAAAGTGGTCGGTGTGTCGTGAGAGAGATGTCAACAAAGTAGGGAGAAAGGGAAGAAAAGTGAGCAAGAAACCAAGCCAAGAGTCACAAATGAGGCTCTGCTCAGCCCTACAAGCGCTTCCGTTCTTAGCTCCCGTCAGCTTAAGTGGGTCCCCTCGGTTACAGGTGCCCTGCAGTCCCGAAACATCAAACGCCAAGAGTTCGTATTCGAGGTGGGGGTTCACAGTAGTATCACAGTAGTAAAGTAAGATCCACGGCGTACGAATCACGAGTACGAGATTCCTGCGGAGAGCCACCGCGCTTTGATTCATCCACCCCGATCACACCCATCCATCCTCGCGCATTTCCGTAGCTCTCCCGACACCTCACCAGATCACATCTCGGCAACCTTCCGACCTTTCATCTCATCTACAAGAAGGCCCCCTGCCCCAGATCTCAATTCCACTATGGCAAGCACACCCAATGCCTCTCTTCCCCGCCTCAGCTAACACCTACCTCAAGGCCACCGGCCTCCCCCCTTCCTGGGAAGTTCGCTGGTCCAACTCCAAAAAGCTTCCCTACTTCCACGATCCGGACCTCAAAGTGTCGAAATGGGAGCCTCCCGCCGGATCCGACGCCAAAAAGCTTCGTGCCTACGTGACGGCTAAATTCTACGCAGGAAAGATTAGCGCGGCCCATTTGCTGGTCAAGCATAAAGATAGTAGGAACCCGCATAGCTGGAGAGAGAAAGATGTTACGAGGACGAAGGAAGAGGCGAGGAGCATTTTGGAGGGCTTTGAAAAGAGGATTAAGGGTGGGGAGGTCAAATTAAAGGAGCTGGCGACGACGGAAAGTGATGACAAAAGTGCGGAGACGGGGGGAGAGTTGTGAGTTTACCAGTGTTTCTTTTGCTGTATTTATTCGAGCGGTAGTGAAGAGAGACGGTACAAGTGCTGACTTCTAAATGCATGTAGGGGCTACTTCGGCCACGGACGAATGCAGAAGGAGTTCGAAGATGCGGCTTTTGCGCTAGAGCCGGGGGAGATGAGCGGGATTGTGGAGACGCAGTCGGGGTTGCATCTTATCATAAGGCACGTCCTTCTTTGAGTCGGGAGTGCGGCTACTGACAGCTTCTTAGAACTGACTGTCTGCCAGAGCCACAAGCAGAGCTATAGGTCAAATAATAGAGGAGAGCTCTTCGAAGGGTCTTCTGCAGCCGGCATCGTGGGCATTGTGGTGCTGAAGGATCGGCGTGCTTTGACTCATAAAGAGTGAAAAGGCTTTTATGCCGGAGAACCCGTACAGCGGAACGTTAGGCAAATAATCTATATACGATTATCACCACACTCTAATTGATTCCTCACATGATCCTCCGCCGATGTACTGATCTTCCGACCATCAGCTAATCCATTGTAGGACCTCCTCTAGGACTACCTCTGGGTCCGTCTGTGGGTCCACGCTCTTCGCCAACGCTACCAGCACCGCCCTTGCTAGATGCGTCTCCGAATCCTCCATTTGTCTTAAAACCATCTTGTCGTGGGGGCCTTCTATCTGATCGCTGCTGGTCTTGAGGCCGTGGCCTACGAGCTCGTAGTCTCGATCCGAAAGGTCCCGGCGGCTCTGCGAAGTCCTCAGAAAAGAGTGCGCGCTGCGTTGCATCGCGGTTTGCCCGCCTTGCAGAAGGGAAACCGGTCTCTGAGAGTGCGTGATCGCCATATGGTGGCGTGGCAAATGCGCCTTGATGAGTGGCTCCGGCCCAGTGTGACTGCGGAGCGAAAGAGTGTTGCCTTGGTAGGTACGCTTGACCATACGCCTCAGGATCCTGTCTAGCGGCCCCTGCGGTACGAAGATCGTAGTTCAACCGATCTCGCCCTGGAATTCGGTCAGCGCCTGCTAGTCAGGGTACAGACGTGGTTGCGTCTGTTCGTACCTGCACGGCGATTGCCACGACGACCATGTCCGTGTATTCGTTGCCCATCGTAAGGATCGACTTGCGCTGCATGGCTCGCATTCTCGCGTTGCCCTTTCTTCAAGTCACGCTCTTGGTGTCTCTTCTTCCTACGATTCAGGCTATAATCTTCAGCTTCTTCATAACGTTCGAATGCTGCTGACGCTGTTGCCAAGATCCTTTGAATTTCCGGGTGCTCCGAGTCGAACTGCAGATTATGGGTGATGGTATGACCCACTTTGCTCGCCTGGTTACCCATCTCGCAAATGTTTAGAAGCTTCTCCAGTGACGTCCGAGTTAGCTCAAGATTAGACATGTTGGATAGATATAGTGACAACGTGAGAAAGGTATGAAAATACGAGGGTTCGGCACACAAACTTTAAGACGGAAAATGTGCTGGCTGCAGTCTCGTGACCGATACAGCAAACCCGGACAAACATTTGCGCACTGGATAGGAAACTCAAAACTTTACAAGTAGAGATTGTTGAGTTGCCTCAGCAAACCATATACCATTTGCGTGCAACATCATTTCGTAGACTCATGAAAGTAAAGCAATCCCTTTCAAATCATTTCTAGACGGACCAGGGTCATTTCATGCTATGGTGAAAAACATTGCATTCATTCCTTTGCAGCAAAACCATTCGACGGAATTAAGAAAAATTGATGGACCAGCGAAAATTCAAAGCCATAGAGGTAAACAGTCAATGTTACTAGCACTCACAGAATGCCTCCGAGGCGAATCGCACCTACCCGCGTGTTTCGCTGAGTCTCCATTAACATGAACAATGGACTGCACCGGTGCAGTGAAAAGGCTTGTGCTTGATAGCTCGCAATTTGTAGTCTACAGGCGAAGCACGAGGCTACTGGACACTCAGCTAATAAACCTCTATTATCCATCGTTGACGAACTCTGTCTCCAGAATGATACCGGCTTTTTGCATGCGATCGACGAACGGTTGTCCCAAAGTTGCCGGAGTGAGGACACCACCCTCAAGTGTTTCCACAGTCCGCTCACCTCGCAGTATGACCATTGCTGCTTCTGCTAGCAGGAGACCAGTCAGGTAATATCCGCCACCATCATACCTAAACCTCCCAAAAGCTCGTCTGGGACTTGATGAATCTTCATCTGCGGTAGCGACAGCTCTCCACTCAAATGCATCGTTCATCGTATTCTGTTTGGTGGCGCCTTCTCCTGGCGCATAAACGAGCTTTCGCGTCAGCCACCGGCATGGTCGCAACAGTAGCGCCATCGCGCCAAGTGCAAAGGCGAAGTGCATGAGAACGCCCACGAATGCGTTGCGCACGGTCATGTACTCCCTGTATTGGAATTTGGGGCCGTAGTATCTTCCCCGGTCGAGTAAGCCCCAACTTCGTTGAACAACAGCCACATTTGTGGCGCCCGCTATGGACGTAGTCAAGACTCCAAGTCCGGGAACTCTGCGTACACCAAGGAGCTTCGAGACGAGCGGTGTTGCTGTCGGTTTTGTTCCGCGAATAGGAGACATGGCCCAGGGTCGGGTCGCACGTGCCATACCTTTGGGACCATAGGATTCAAATATGGCCAAAATTGTGGCGATGGTACCTCCGGATGGAGCGCCCCTCACCTCATGAAGACTTGCGATGATCTCCTTAGTGCCCGTCGAAAGCTTCTGGCGAAACAAGCTGGCCATTGACCAAGCTAGCATATCAGACGGCGCTGACTCAATGCCTATCTCTGGAATAATGACCGCATGATTCTTTTTTGCAATTTCGTGAAACTTCTCGATCACCTCTAGAACCCATGGCGACTCTCCAGTGACGTCCAGGTAATGGGTGCCGTTATGGGCACAGGCTTCAACTACGGGAGTACTGTAGAGGTGGTAGGGTCCAATGGTGTTGATCAATAGCTTCGTCTTTTTTGTCAATTCGTGCAGGTCATCGCTGCTCAGTGTAGAGACTTCGATGTCTGTGGACTCTGTTAGCGCCAATACAAGCCATGATGCAGGTTAACATACTAGGTTCTGGGCGATCTGGATTGCAAGATCTTAAAAATTGGCAAAGGTCTGTCAACTTCAAGTTCGATCGCCCTGCAATCGCCCATCGTAAGTCGGTAGGTACATGATTCGTGATGTATTCTGCACATAGTTTGCCCGTATAACCGGTAGCGCCCAGCAGGACCAGCTCGTATTTTCGTGCTGTAGTGCTAGTCATGGCGACCTTGTGGAGGATTGCTGAAATAGGAATTTTTCACATAGTCAAGAGGGAGACTCGAGGAACACGTTCGATGGTGGTAGAGAGGATAGGGGAACGACAATACTTTTGTTGTCAGACTTCTTCCTTACCCAGCAAGCAGTCTTTTTACAAACATATCATGTCGCTGGCGAGCGCTACGAAAGTTGTATATCCCGATATCACTGTGGAATTCGATATTATACGCAATTCAGAGCATGAAAGTGGCAGAGCATCTAAGGATCAACGCCCAGGCTTGGTAGGGCCAAGCGAGCGCACTAGCTGCCTCCAACGCACAGCACCTATCTTGGCAGTCCATCATTCTCCACAACTACCACGAAAATCAATCACCGTCGACATGACGAAGCGAACCAAGAGTGAGTTCTAATCCCTATATGGCCACCTATGAATGGACTTCACTGACATCAACCTTCAGAGGTCGGCGTTACTGGCAAATATGGTACCAGGTATGCCACGGCGAAGCCCGGCTCACCAGCAATCACCGGCTCCACGAGTCAGGACAGTTGTAGGGAACTAATCGGGCTACGTATAGATATGGTGCCTCCCTCCGAAAACAAGTCAAGAAGATGGAAATCACGCAACACGCGCGATACACCTGCACATTCTGCGGCAAGACTTCGGTGAAGCGACATTCGGTCGGAATCTGGCAATGTCGATCGTGTAAGAAAACCGTTGCTGGCGGAGCTTGGGTCGTCTCGTAAGTCCTCAGGAAATGCCTGCGGAATCGCATAGGGAAAAGGGCGCTGGTCAGAAAGGTCTAATTATAGGTGAAGGACCCCTGCCGCCGCTGCCACCAGATCCACGATACGCCGACTGAGGGAGATTGCGGAGGTCTAGTCGAAGTTGAGATACAGCATGGAGTCTGCTTGATGAATACGTGTGCTTTCAGAGGGGTGTCCGAGGTGAACGGTAGCATAGAGCTCGAAGCAGCATCAATCAAACCAACGTCTACGGGCCCTTCTTCCTCTATCCTGCGAGGACTCGGTCTACCATCAACAGACCCCGACCGAACAGAAAGAGGCGTATCAGACTATGCATGTGAGACCAGTTGAACCGAGACCACTACAGTCTACCTGCCGCATTTGCTTCACCAACCACTGACGAATGTCCGAAATTTCGGATAATTCACCAGCTACAAATTTCGTACGTGGACACAGGTGGAAGAGCAAGAGCTTCTTAAAGCTGACTGCGGGATTTTCTGTTGCTCCAGCAGCAAAGGCTCGACCAGGACAATCTCCGTCTATTCGATGGCTCGGCATACGAAGCTTCGTGAAGTGCTGAGGCTATCCCAGGAAGATGCGAGGCATGACTAAGCAACAGAGACCCTCAGGTACCGTCGAGGGTGAATGCCTGAATCGCGCTTCCTTCACTGCACTCTCAGGCTACGTTCAGGCTCACTTCTTTATGCTTGATATCACTTCATCGCTGCTCAATAACCTTCAGGCTGAGCTTCACCGACACGGCTGGGTGTTTTTCGCATACAATACTCTCTACTGCAGTCACCTCCGAATGGAGCACGTGCTACTCATCATTCCATCTCAGGAATAGGTAGGTATGAATGGGCAGCCTGACATAGCGGCTGAATTGCTCCAGGAAAGACCGAAAAAAGCGCATCCGAGTCCAGCTTGGTAGGTCTTTAAGCTTGCTCGTTTCTCCCTACGTTTCCACGTGTCATACAGTACATGTATAAGCGAGTCGCCTGAGCATAGGTACGATCACGTATGGCGCAGGTGATGGGGAACTTCATCGTTCCATATCGAGCTTAGCGCGGGTCACAAAAAAAGGCGGTTTCCGCTGGACTTCCTTCTTCCTCTCTTACCATCTTCAACACCCCCAAATCTCCATTTTCCCCTCATGACTCCAAATCTCTTTAAAATTCTTCCAAACAGCATAAAAATAATCAAATATGGCTGAGACGTGTATCGTCTGTCTTGGCGACCTTGGAGAAAGCGCCAATGATTTGCCCCGCTCCGACACTCAAGCCATCAAGTCTGAAGGTGCAACAAAGCATGGAGCTACCCGAGACATCAGCCGCAGGTCTCGTTCAAAAAGCAGTGAGGTCCACGAAGAGTTGATTGCACATCTTCTTCCCTGTGGTCATGATCTGCACAACGAGTGCCTAAAACCTTGGGTGGAACGAGCCAACAGTTGCCCCATTTGCCGGCAGAGCTTCAACCAAGTCGATCTGAGCCAAAAGACGGGAGGTAAGTCGTAGCAACCCTTTCTATAACAACACGAGTCTAATCACATACTTTCAGGGCCTGTCATCTCATCCTATGCAGTTGCCGACCGAACTCAGGTTGCAGACATCGACCCTTCCATGTTCACCGAGGACCTCGAAGATGACCTAGACTACCAACCATGCCCCTTATGTGGTGAAGATGATAATGAGGATCATTTGCTCGGCTGCGATGGATGCGGTGTAGAGTTCCACACCTACTGTGTGGATGTGGACGAAATACCCGCAGGCCACTGGTTCTGCGAGGCTTGTGCGACACAGCGAGCTATTGAAAGCGCAGCGCACCCCACACCACGAGCGCAATATTCGCATCGTTCAACAGACCGACGTACACGCAGCCAACGAAGGAATGCAAGAGGTCACACACAGGCCCCGTCTTCCAGTTGGGCTCGAGTGTGGCAGACTGTGTGGGACAGACTGAACCTCGATCTAGACTTTCCGTTCGAGGAAGATGCCGCTGTTTCTCGCACGAATGGGCAGCAGCAAGCCTTGAGTCAGCAACGGCGAGAGTTTCGACAATGGGAACGGCGTTTTCAGGTCGCCGAGAGACAAGGTGGAGCCAACAGATTCCGGGACACGGCTTCAGCGCTGCTGGATCTTCGACATGCTCGCGAAAGACCTCAGGTGCCATCTTTGGAGTCCGAGTCACCGGCGGAGATCAGAGCCTGGAATGCTTTCGAGAAAGCAAAAGAAATCCAAGCAGATCCAAACCCCAACCGAAGGAAGAGGAAATCGGTCACTGCTTCTCCATCAGACGCCGAACCTGTGCCACAGCCCGAGCGTCAACTCAAACGTCCGAGAACTCGTCGCACCATGGATCTTGTTGACACTCCGTCCGATTATTCCGCCGAGGCCCCTGCCTCGCGTCTCGGCTCTACTACAGGCCAGTCTTCATTCCGCAATGCTCATCCATCGACTCCGTTATCCCGTGACCGTGGTCCAAGCTTCCTTCAGTCCCTTCTTCGAGAAGTGCAATCGTCGTCTACTGCCGATTTAGCCCAGCCTCGTCCTTCGCATTCGTCAGCTACTGGTCGCTCCTCACCCCAGATGTTATCGCCTGGAGCCTCATCAGCAACTTCGAACTATGCCAGCCCTCGCGCATTATCTGCAACACCTCCACCTCCTTGTGCCTTCCGACCAGGCTCGCCACTCCCGCTGACCTCCAATGTCGAACCACTGTACCCCTCTGCAGACTTTTCGCCTTCAACGTCTCCCCCTGACCAGTTTCAACATCGTCGCGCAGGCGAGAACCAACCAAGAAACGACGAAGCTCGCAAAGATCGAACCCGCAACCATTCTCCACCGAGTTCCAGTCCGTCGCGTTCCACGAATACCTCTCCAACACGCATGAGTATGCCATTGTCAGTGAAGGCTGATCTGCAAAAGCTGGTCAGTGCTGCGTTAAAGCCGCACTACAGAAATAACACCGTGGACAAAGATCAATATACGGAAATCAATCGCAACGTTTCGCGAATGCTTTACGACTTAGTCGGCGACACGGGAACAGCCAACGAAGGAAAACGTGAGGAATGGGAACGCATCGCAACGGATGAAGTCGAAAAAGCTGTCAAGGCGCTTCAATCGGCTCCGTGAACATATCCCTTGTTTACATAACACGCTCTGAAGGTAGTCTTGAAGGGGTCTTTTCACGATCTGTTAGCGATATTACCCACGGTGTCCGAGTCTCTATCGAGGTTCGGAGCTAGGGACGAAAATGGGGCGGCCTCATACCTCTTCGCTGGATAAGGTGTCTGAGTGACTGATTGGCACGTATTTTAGCACGGCGTTCTGAGCTCTCATCCTCCGTGTACCCGATCACCGGCGCGGCGTCCTCAATTATTAAAGACAAGGAGTACTTGGAGGCGGATCTCCAGCCAGATCTCAACTGATACCCACCAAGGCGACAGCGTTGTTTTCTAGCAGCTAGGCATTGGCACATAGATGAACATAGTAAGTTTAGTGGTTTATGAACTTCTCAGACATGCCATTTCCATTTGATGATTTGCACTTTGACCGCAGCCCACCAAAACGGTTATCATAACCCACTAGTCCTGTTCCTCCAGGTTATATCAAAGAGAGTCGCGGAGGAAGACTATGGCAAGGTATAGATAGGTAGCCACTCCACACACGCCACCCTCCTTAGGGCACAGACCACCCAAGACTTTCTGCGTAGGGTGATGTGTGGGGAGTGATTACTTAGATTTTGGAATGACAGGGCGTAAAACTTCGCTATAACAGGAATAGAACCTTTCGGAATAATCCAGGTCGCTTAAATGAATCGGATGTAGTCGTTTCCCGCAAAGATCCGAAAGTATAGGGTACCGCCGCGCTATGAAGCTGCATAGAGAAGCCTGGTGGCCTTAGATCTGTCCATACAATGAGTAGAGAGTACTAAGCTGAGAAAATGGTCAGCGCAAGTCTCACGCTCGTACGGACAACAAACTCACTTGCCCTAAATCGAGCCTTCAATAACCTTAGACCCAGTCTGCTTTAGCTCTTTACCAACCTCCCTCACAGTCGCAACAACTTGATCTTTCTTATAGCTTAAAGTTTGACCGAGGAATGTCGCATTGAAGTCGAAAACACTGCCTTGCGACGCCGGGCTCTTCTTTGAAGTTCGGCTGTTGGGGCTTTCATCCTTCTGGCTACTGGCAAACATGGACGACGCTGTGAGGGCTCCACCAAGTGCAAGGGCGGAAGGAACGCCAAATGCGATGATTCTGGAGGCCATCGAATGGAGATGGAGGTTGTCGAGGATAAAAGTGGGCAAATGATCAACGCGCCGAAGGGATCTTTAGCACCGTACTGTGGGGGACAGTAGGACGAGGTTGAATCGATGGAACAATATCGATGTTGCGAACCCGACTCCGCTTCTTTGGTGAGTGCTATAGAGCCTGGAAAAGGAGAAGTGGAAGACGAGCAATACCGATTGCTTGAATACCTGAAGGAATCTGGCGTAAGTAAACGATTAAATGCAGGTTTCTTCCGATGGCAGTATCCTAGACGGAAAAACAAAGAGGAATGGTTATCAATTGGTTGAGGATTTATTGATTTTTAAGAGAATAGAGGGAAGAATGCGTAGTTTTTATATCTTGCTGTTCTTATAACCAGAACTCACAGGGGCGATCTTCAGGGATGACTCGGAAAGACGCAATGGTCAAAGTACGCGGTCGAATATTATTGATAGCTCACGAAACAAGATAACCGGATAAGAACGAGAGATAGGAAGTGGCGGTGAGGTTAATCTACTTTACAGTGGAGTTGGGAGATATCGAGTGACTGAAAAGGGAAATGACAGAGACTTTCAAGCCACTCAACAAATGATTTCTGGGATCGCCTAGTCAAGGTGAAAGCTTACTCGGGCTTGATGTGGCGAGACTGATAGGCCATAATGCACGCCAGGTACCGAGAAGTCGCAAAATATTATAATAATAACTGTTATCAGGAACGGGGGCCATGGTGAAGGTGGATCTTTGCTGTAGCCATGGCTGCTGGAGACAATCAGAGTCTGGTGCTCTTCATATAAAAAATGACTGTTATATGAATTGAGTTTGAATTCTATCACTTCTGCGACTGTAAGTTCGTTTTAAGCCCATGGTTTGGGAGATTGGAGAGCGTCTGATCGACTGGGGCTATCCGTACACTTCTGTGCTGCGTGGATTAGATACCTCAATATTCAGAATGTGGTTCACCCCTCGCAACTTTTGAAAATCAAATTTTGTTTTCGATCCGGGATTGCAGATACCTCAATATCCAGAATTAGTGTCGCCCACCCCTAAAATTTTAAATCGGTTTTTTCTCCCGACAACATCTGCAGTATGCATCTTTTCTGCATTAATTAATTACCACTATTTGTTCTTGCAATCAATTGACACTTGTTTATCTATTTATTGATATCAAATTAGCTTGTTGCATTTGCTCTCTTTAACTTATCTTCTAATATGTTTACAAAAGTTTGCAATGCAACTTTTACAACTTATGCGAAGAATATAGTTATTGTCGCAACTCGATTATATCGCTCTTTCTCTAAAAAATATACAAAAATCTTGTATACAAAATTAATATTATCTTTTAGTGTATTAATATCGTCGACAAGCTCTTTAGCAAACAACAAAGTTTCAAAAATAATAATTTTATTATATATAATTATTTAAAATACTCTATATAATAGCAACAATATTATAAAAAAATATATATATTTAATTTATTTAATTATTATTGAAAGAACGTCTTGTACATTTAGAAACTCAATAAAAAGATCGAAACTCGTAATATAATTTTGTACAATTATTTTATTATTGTTAAATTTAACAATTCTAAAGATATTGTTAATTTATCAGTAAATAACAAAAAAAATAAGAAAAAATAAACAAAATTGCTACGCAATAAATTAAGAATAAACAAAACATTTTGTTGTTAAAATTCTTCTTAAATATAGCAATAAAACAAAAAAAAGATTTTTTAATTTTTTGTTAAAAAATTAAACTATAAACTCTAATAATAATTTGTTTAATTTCTTTTTTAACAGATTGTTATTGTTGTTTATTAATAAGTCTATTAATAAGAAAAAAACATCAAAAAAGTATTAAAAAAACTTTAAAGAAGATTAAAACAATTATTGCAAAAGCAAAACAAAAAACTATAAAAAAATATATATTAAAAAAGAATTTAAACAAATTTAATAATTGTTTGATATATATATAACAATATAATTTCGATTTTTGCAATAATATTAACTATTATTGTTAACAACTGTATAACAAACTTAGTTGCTACTTTTTTTAGAATATCTATTAAATAAAAAAGTAGGACAAAAAATACTGCAAAATTAAGATTAATTGTTAAGAAATCTAACAATAAATTAAAAGAATATCTAATAAGTATAAAAAAAGTTTAGAAACAAAAAACTAAAAATAAATACAAAAATAAATAAAAATAATATTGTAAAAAAAATATTAAAGAAGTTTTTTTCGATATTTTTTTTAATATTCTCGCAAATTTTATTAGCAATTTTGTCGATAACTATATAAGTTTTAAAATTGTATAAAGTTTATAAATTATTATTAACAATATATAATAGCTATTTGCAATTATTATTAATATATTAGCAAATAACGCAATTTTTATAAACAATACAATTATCAAAAAAAAATTGTAGATATAAAATATTTAATTCTTAGTATTATATATCTAAAGACTACTTGTTATTTTATTGTTAATTAGAATATTTATAGTTATTTTATTATCTATTCTACAATTAATTGTTAAAGCTATTATTATTATTTTTATTGTTCGAAAAATCTATATTATTTAAAAGTAAATTAACAATTATAGAAAAATTTTTATTGTTAAAGTTGCAAAGCAATTCTATACAAACTTTGTATAAAAATACAATAATATTTCTATTAAAGTATTTCAAATAACAAACAAGACATTTTTTTTAAAGATTACAAATCTTTAATACGCGTATAATATACTCTATAAAAAACGTTATAATTTGTAGCAAATACACAAATTCGAATCTTCTAATTAAAGAAAGTATTAAATATCTAAAAAGCTAAATAATTGTTTAAGAGTACAAATAAAGAACTTTATAATAGAGCGCAAACGCAATACAAAAAATATACTAAACAACAATAAAAACCAAAAAAATTAAATATATTTGCAAATGCAATATTTTCGATACAATAAAATAGACATATATATATTAAAGAAAAATTAAGAGATATATATATACAAAAGAATTAAAATATATAGAAATCTATATATAATTTGTAGTCTTTTTAGCTTTTTCTTAAAATATAAATTGTGCAATAAATAATTTTATCGAAATCGAATTAAAAAGTTAATTCGACTTTAATAAAATTGTTTATTATATACTTATTTCGATATATCTAAAGTATTGTTCTGTAAATTTCTTTTTACTATATATATCTATATCTATTTGTAGAAAACCTATAAAGAATTTCTTTGTTCTATATATTTTGTAGTATTGTTTTAGTTACTTCTTAAATATAGAAAAGAACTTCTTAATAAAATTGTAATCAAAAAAGTAAAGAGAAAAATAAATAACTCTAATAATATAAGTTTCGTATATTTTTTGTATTGTCTAATTGTTTATTAGCAAGATTGTAAAATAGTAAATAACTTTATTAAATAATAATAAATTGATATATTATCTATTATTAATATTGTTTTAGAATTCGAATATAAATTGTATTGCAAAAGAATTTAATTTGCAAAAAATTACTTGTATTATAATTTGTCTATTGCTTCTTAATAGATATAATATTATATAATATTATTAATATTATAACAAAACAATATATTGTGTTTTTTTAATCTCTTTATCGATAATATAATATAAGAAATAATATTAAAAAAAATTATTTGTTCTTGCAATAATATATATATTTGTTAACAACAAACTTATCTAGAAAGCATAATTAATTTTGCAAATTTTTAAACTTAAATATACTAATTATATAGTTGTCGCAATATATTTGCAAGTATTTAAGAGTTTTTTTTTATAATTTTTTTTAAAAATACAATTGTTTTTTAGAACTCTAAATATTGTAAATTGATTGCAAAGAATATTTTAATTATTATATAAATAAATAAATATTTTATTCTAATATATTTACAATTAATACTTTAAATATAATTGCATTTTAATAATAACAATAGAAATAATTCTAAATAATCGATTTTGTCTATCTATTATTTTCGATATTGTAGAAATATTATAGATATTAAGTTTTTGCTTAACTTGCTATATGTTATATCTATTAATATACTTTATCTTGCAAATAATTGAATTAAATCGATCTTAATATAGATGTTAAACAAAACAATTTTGCTATACTTGTAAGTAGTAAAATATTATAACAACAACAATAATAAGAGCGACTCTGCAAAGTATTGCAAACAATAGATAATATAAATAGCTTTAATTAATTTTAAATCGATAGATATTAATTGCAAATATATTTAATAGTAATTAATTTTTCTAGAAAAGATATATACTATAGATGTTGTTAAGAGAAAAAACTAGTTTAAATTTTTAGAGAGAAGCGACATTAATTCTAGATATTGAAATATTATTAATCTCTCAATATCAACGCTATTTTTTGATCAAAAGTTGCTCTTATATAGAATTGTTATATTTATTAATACTACTATAGATTTTCAAGATCTTAAATCAACTTGCGATCAAAGTTACATACGTAATTGTGATTTTGAACACTTCGCGTCGACACATTTTGGACACTCCTATTAAGCTCCACCAAGCTCTATCAGATTCTTATTAGTCTCTATCAAGTTTCCATCAAAAAGTCTTTGCACAGCAATAGCTAAACAACATCGCATCTAAAGTGCTCAAAATTGAAGATGCTCAACAAACACGTTATTAGCAGTAGTTAAATTAGATTCTTAGTAAATTGGATGCGTTGGTGTTGAGGGGTTAGTGGTATTTGCAATTTTGGGTCGAAAAAAAAATTCATTTTCAAAAGTTGCGGGGGGTGAACCGCGAAATCGCGTTGACAGCTCGCCTACATGTATACAGTGTCATACAGTGTTGAAGTCTGCATGCCTACGCTATCTACCAAGCGATGAGATCGTCTCGTCCGTTCCTTATGCCCAAGACACCCTTGGTATCCCACCGTCGGGTCTCTTCGGTGACACCGCGCCGCGACATTCAGTGGTGGACTTGACTCCGAGGCCTCCGCCTTTTTCAGTCTCCAGACGCTGAGGCACTGCAGTGATGGAGCGCTTTTTCTTTCTGTTGATTTGCGTCCTATTCCATGGCGTCTACATATGTACAATATTCGATGTCTACTTCAAAAGCCCCATCGTCCATGGGATGAAGCCTTTCGAGGTTAATCGCACTTCAGGAGCAGCAGCCCCTGCGCAAAGGCTTGTGCTCTTCGTTGGAGATGGCCTTCGAGCTGACAAAGCGTTCCAATCTTTCCCAGATCCCTCTCCGTCATCGCGAGATGCGCCAGGCACTGTTGAGCCACGGCCATTGGCGCCCTTCCTACGGTCCCGCGTTCTCAAACATGGTACATTTGGTGTGTCGCACACCCGGATGCCTACAGAGTCAAGACCTGGACATGTTGCGCTCATAGCCGGCCTGTACGAAGATGTGTCTTCGGTCACAACCGGTTGGAAGCTCAACCCGGTCAATTTTGACAGTGTCTTCAATCGAAGTCGGCATACCTGGAGCTGGGGAAGTCCTGATATTTTGCCGATGTTCAAGGAGGGGGCTGTTGAGGGTAGGATAGATGCCGAAACATATGGGCACGAATTTGAGGATTTCACGCGCGGTACTCCTAGAACTTCCGGTCGTTACTGGCAAGGGGGCTGATGCTCGGTAGATGCGACGGAATTGGATACATGGGTTTTCGGCAAAGTCAAAGAGCTCTTCAATGCAGCTTTGAAGAACGGAACTCTGGATGCGCTCCTTCGACGAGACAAAAACGTCTTTTTCCTACACTTGCTTGGACTCGATACTACAGGGCATGCGTACCGGCCGTATTCGAGAGAATACTTGCACAACATCAAGGTTGTGGACCAAGGGGTCAGGGAAATCACCAAGCTGGTGGAAGACTTCTATGCTGATGGAAAGACCGCTTTTGTGTTTACAGCAGATCATGGCATGAGTGATTGGGGTAGCCATGGGGATGGGCATCCAGATAACACCCGCACACCACTTGTTGCATGGGGATCCGGTGTTGCGAAGCCAATTGTCGTCAAAGAGGGAGCAGCACCAGGCCATGAAGACGGGTTCTCTGCAGACTGGGGTCTAGACAGCATACAGCGACACGACGTTGCGCAAGCAGACGTTGCAGCATTGATGGCTTACCTTGCCGGTCTTGAATTCCCCGTCAACTCTGTGGGTCAGCTGCCGCTTTCGTATATCTCCGCACGTCCGGAAGATAAGGCTGAAGCGGCCCTAGCCAATGCCAGGGCCGTTCTCGAGATGTACCATGTGAAGGAAGATCAAAAAAGGGCTGATGTGGTGCGATACCAGCCATATGCACAGCTAGGGGACGAGCGGCATTCGATCGAGCATCGTGTCAAAGAAATCAAAGAAGTCATTGAAAGTGGTAATTATGATGCTGCGATCAAGATGAGCCAGGATCTCCTGCATCTTGGACTTGGCGGTCTTCGTTATCTACAGACTTATGACTGGCTTTTCCTGCGCGCGCTTGTCACTCTGGGATATCTAGGATGGATTGCATTTGGCGCTGCAAACATCATTGATATGCATGTACTACAAGGAAAGGTAGACCCATCAAGGACCGCTTTCACTACGGGAGCTGCTGGTGCAGTTGCCGTTGGTCTCATCTCGTCTCTATTTCTGCGAAATTCACCTTTTACTTATTACGCCTACGCCGCATTTCCTCTTTATTTTTGGGAAGAAGTATTAGCACGAAGAAGGTCTCTGGCGCTTGGTGGCCGCCAGCTTTTCGAACACGTACGATCAAAGAACGACTACATCATGCTCTCTCTAAAAGTATTGGGGTTTATGGCGGTATTGGAGGCCCTTGTAAGTTTTTGGCAGAGTTGAGCTGCACCATCTCGCATGCTTACCTTTGGAATTAGGTATTATCATATTTCCATCGGACTGTATATACTGTCTGCTTCCTATTCGCAACTTTCTGGCCGTTGTCCTACGGCCGTACATTTGTCACCCATAATAAAGTTCTGATCGCGACATGGACTGTCGCTTGTCAATGCATGAGCATTTTTACCTTATTACCTGCAATCAAGACCGAGAGCACCACCCTAGTGTAAGTAGCTTGGAGGGATAGTCCTCGACCGATGCTGACCGCGAGCCGCTAGATTACTAGGAGGGTTTCTTATGGCATCAGTGGGCATACTGTATCTCCTTTTCGAGACTTCTCTTTTGGCCTCGCCTGCTAGCGGTGGCTCCAAGGCAACAGCAGGCGATGCATTCTCCAGGACAATCTTTGGAACTCAAATCGGACTGATCGTGCTGGCCATGATCGTCACGAGGTCGAGTATCGCCTCCATCCAAGCCAAGAAAGGACTCCCAGCCGGCAACCAATTTGTCGGATGGTTCGTCCTTAGTACGGTCTCCCTTCTTCAGCAACCACAGTGCCTTCTCAATCACTAACCGCCTACAGTCGCCTCCCTTACCGTCCCCTTCCTCCATAGCCTCCGCACAAATACCCACTACCTCCACCGTCTCCTCATCATCTTCCTCACCTTCTCACCCGTCTTCATCATCCTCACCATCTCCTACGAAGGCCTCTTCTACTTCACCTTCGCCACCACAATCATTACCTGGGTCCGCCTCGAACACCACATCTACACCTTCACCAACGCCGCCCAACCATCCCCTTCCTCCCCTCCACCAACCCTCAAACCCCTCTTCGCAGCCCTACCCGCCATCCGCTCCGAACTCACCACCCCCGCTTCTCGATACCCAACGCCAAACGGCAAATCCGCAACCTACCGCCCCCTCACCCTCGCCGACCTCCGCCCCACCCTCTTCTTCCTCTACCACCTCCAATCCGCCTTCTTCTCGGCCTCCAACATCGCCTCCCTCGCCGCCTTCTCCCTCGACAGCGTCTACCGCCTCCTTCCCATCTTCTCCCCCTTCTCCCAAGGCGCCCTCCTCCTTCTCAAAATCCTCATCCCCTTCGCCTTCATCAGCGCGAACCTCGGCATCCTGAACCGAAGACTCGGGAACCTGGCGCCGAGTGGGCTGTTCATGTGCGTGATGGCGGTGAGCGACGTGCTGACGCTGAATTTCTTTTGGCTGGTGAGGGATGAGGGCAGCTGGTTGGATATCGGGACCAGTATTAGCCATTTTGTGATTGCGAGCCTGTTGGGGATTTTTGTGGCTGGGTTGGAGGTTGTGGGCGAGGGATTAGGGCGGGGGGTTGAGGTTGGCGATGAAGTTGTGAGGCGAACGGAGGTTGAGGGAGAGAGGAGAGAGAGTGGCATTGACAAGATGGGTATTGCTGATACTGGAGAAAAGGAGGGGAATGGACATGTTGGAGTGAAGGGGTATAGGATGTGGGAGGATAGGGGTTAAGAAGATCCAGGATTGGTATGTACTGGTTGCAATAGGCACAGATTAAATTGGACCATGTACCTATTATCATGTACACCATGTCGTTCGATTTCCAGCTCCCTGAAACTGCCATCAGATGGCTTTCAGATTCCAGTGATGGTTACTCCAAGCATCATTGTTCATGTCACTGCCCTTCTCCGCTCTCCACTCCTGGACCGAATCAAGTATATCAAACCGCTCAATGCCGCAAATCAGCTTCCTCAGCCTGATCGCTGTTGCATAGCAGGCTCTGGACTTCGCCCCTAAGATCTACCCCGGAAGTCGCAGGCTCGGGGTCGTTCTCTCAACTCCGGTGACAAGTCATCTATGAGTATCTAGCAACCGGCCTTCAATACTTGAGATCTTCGTCGTTCGCACTTCGAGCTCTCGCGGTTTTGGACTCGGTTCGATGCTCTTTCCATGATGCTCAACGTCGTCCTCGATCTCTATTTGGGGAATTCCTCGCCTTCATGCTCATCCTCCTCATCTTGACTACTATCCTAATCTCCGTCTTCACGATCCCACTGGTTATTGTCGCCCAGCGTCATTTCGACAGGTTCATCTGATACGTATATAAAAGCTATCTCTCTTCTGGAATCGCCCACTAGACAGCTCATGTGCTATTCTCACCCGTCAATAATCTGTTTTTTGATATGTGTACTCTGTAACTGTTTATGGTCGATTGGCTGCTGATCGACCAAATCATTGGTCACGAGCTTGCCTTATAATTCGTCGCCAAGAATTTCATCACGTGATCTAAGCTCATTCCGCCTCGCGTACTGAAGTACGGAGTACTAGACTAAGTTCCAGAGAGACTAGGAGTCCAACAGTACCTCATTCATATTCGAGATTGCTTCCTGCACCTTCAACAAGCCTTTTGTTTCAACTTTTTTGACTGAACCCACAAGGCATCCTAGTACTCTGTACTGAGCAATCCTGCAAACGGCTCTTTCGTAATTATGGTGGCCTCTGCTTGCCTCAGTAGTCAGACCCTATGAGAAAGATTATGTTTGAATCTGCCGCTTTGCGATCCTAATCTTCGATTAGAGTTGATAAATTCTCAACTCTAAAACAAGTTCTAATTTTTTTTTTAAAAAACAAATATTTAGTAAAATAGTTTAATACTAAATGCGAAGTTTTGTTTAGTATTTATCTACTAATTTTAATAGACAAAACGTATATATAAATATAATCTTTCTATAGAATCTAAGAGCGAAACTCTATTTTTTTGTTAAAAACTTAAAATAAGAAAATTTCAATATATCGAAAGTTCGATAAAGACAATTTTCTACTATTAATATATAAAACTCGATTGCGATTTTCGATAGCATTAGCAATTCTAGGAGAGAGACTTTATATAAACTAATCCTGCTATTGAGCTAAAAATTTCGAACTAAGTATAAAACAATACTAATTTATATAAATAATTTTAATTTCCTAATTAGGTTAGCGCGAGCAGAAACGAGCAGAAATGTCGATATTGTCTCTATAGAGAATCGATAGCAGAATTAGCTTATATAAAGTCTCTCTTCTAGAATTGCTAATAATAATATATTATTGTTAAATTACTAGCAAGTAGCAACGCAAATATCTTATAAACAAAATAAAAAAATATTACAAAAATAGATAGTTAATTGCAATTATAAACAAATATATAGATATAAATTATTATTTGTTTATTAATTAATTATTTTAAATTATATTTTTGTTAAACAATTTATACAAAGTTAATATTTTTAATATCGAAAACAAATCTTTGCAATACTTAAAGAATATTGTATATCTTAGTTAATTATTTTAAATAATAATATTTGCTTTTCGAAAATTTAGAAAATTTAGCAAATCTTTTTTTTTTCTTTTTTATATTTATATTTTAAGCTTCTTTTAATTATTAAGTTTCGAAGTAATATTTTTTAATATTTGATTTCTTTTTAAATTTAGAATTTTTGTTTGTTAATATTGTTAATTTTGTTATATTTTTATTTTGTTGCTTTGTATTTTTAATAGATTTAAATTTAATTGTTTTATAAAAAATTCTTTTTAAAATATATAAACAAAACAAAGATTTCTTAAGATTTGTAATCTTTATATTACAAAAAAACTTAGCAAAAAATTGCTTTAAAAAATAAATTTTATTAATATTAAATATTAAATTATAGTATAATAAACGCACAAAAAAAGTATTCGAATTAAATTTTTTTATATTGCAAAATAAAAAGATATTTTAATATTAAAAATAATAATAATTTTGTTATTTAAATTTTAGAACACAATTATTAATATTTTTAACACTAGTATTAAATTATTGTTTAATTGTAGTTTTAAATAAAATATAACAAAAGTATAGATTATCTTTTTTATTAAACTTAACTAACTATATTTTGTACAATTGTACTATAGTATAATTAAAATAAATTGCCAGATAGACTAATTTGTTTTCGAAATATATTTCAAATTTAAATATATTTTTTGTATTAAAAATAGTTATAGTAAAGATTTTTTTGTTAATTACAAACAAATAGTTGTTATATTAATTAAAAATTAATAAATTAATAATTAAGATTTTTTTAATTTGATTATTTTTTTGTTAGTTGTAGTAAATATAATTTGCAATATTATATTTTAGCTTAAAGATATAAAAGAAACAAGAAGATATTATAGTTTTATTTCTATAAATTTTAGCAAAAATCAAGAAATTATTATTGCTAAAATTTTTATTATCGAAAATAATTTGCTTTTTCGAATAATTCTATTTGCAAAAGTATTAAAATAAAATTAATTTAACACAAATAAACTAATCGTTTGGGTCGGTTTTTCCCCAAAATCTATAATTCGACTCGAAAGTTATATCTAATTAGATCAAGTTTTAACCTAATATAGTTAGTATTTTTATAATTTATGCAATTTAATTTCAACTATTAGAACTAAAAGATTAGTCTAAACACAAATTGCAAAAAAGAAAACTTATTAGTTTTTAAATCAAAGCAATTTTGTTTAAAATTTTTAATAAAATCTTTTTTTTACTATTAGATATTTTTTAATATTTTTTTTGTTTTTAACAACTTTCTAAAATATACTCTTGAATTTTTTTGTATATTTAATAGATAGAAAACTTTTTTTCAAATTTTTAATTAATTTATTAAAATTCTTTTCTATAAAAGTAGTAAATATTTAATTAATAGATAGAATCGATAAATTAAAGAAAAAATTTGTTAAAATAAAAACTATTTTAGCAAGAATTTGTTAATTAAAAATTGTAAAAAAAATTAAAAAAATTAAAGTTTTTGTAGTATTAAAAGATATAAAGTTTTTGCTAGCAATTAAAAATATTAGATTTTCGACAATATATAAAGATATCAATTTTTTAACAATATTAATTAATTAAATTTTTAAAGAAAAATTGTTTTTATCTATAATAAAAAAATATATTAGAAAAAAACAAATATAAAATAAAATTTTAATTTTTGTAATCAAAAGAATACAAAAAAGTACAAAAAAGTACAAAAAAGTTTAAAAAAGCTATTCTTTGTTTAAAAAAAAATCAATAGACAAAAGAATTTATTTTTTAAAAATTTATTTTTAGCAAAAAATATAAATAATCGAGTATTAGATTAAGCAATAACAACAAATATATAAAATTCGCAAAATTAACAATACTATATAATAAATAAATAAAGATAATATTTCTTAAATAAATAGATTTTGTAAATATTAAAAATATTATTATTTAATAATAAACATTGTTTTTCGAAAATACAATATAAATATTTTTTTATTTGTTAATTTATTAGCAATTTCGAGACAAATTGCAAACAATAATAAGTAAATAACAAAAAAATATTATATATCTTTGTTTTAATAGTTGTTTTTAAATAAGAGATTATTATACTAAATTTTCGATTATTAATATATTTTGTTAATTATTTTTTTTATTTTTTTATTTTTATCTTTTTTTTATAGATAAAGCTTCTTTTTAATTATAGACAATAAAATAAGTGCAAAATTTGCTATTATATTTATTAACTTGTATATTAGTTTTTAATATTTGACAAAATTTATAATTAATTGTAGCCAATATAATATTGTAAAAGAAACAAATAATTAAATTTTATTATTTAAAATTAAAGAAAAACAATACAAAACAATTGTTAAGTACTTTAATTATATATTACGATTATTGTACTTTCCTTCTAGACAAGATATTTCTTTCTTGCTTAACAAGATATTTCTTAATACAATAGTATTTAGATCTAGAGAACTTTTCTCTTTCTAGCTAGTAATACAATTATAATTCTTATTATTAGTATTCTCTTTTTAGTGCTTTTTCGCACTATTTGATAGCTTCAACATATTATTTTCTTATCTATAAGAAAATTAATTACTAAAAAGAATTATCTTACTATTATTTTTGCTTCTTAGAAGTTTGCTTTATTATCTCGTAAAATCTACTTTTCTACTACAAGAATTATCTATTAAAAAGAGAATATTTTATTAATATTTTGTATCTTTCTTTTGATTAATATTTTGTTTCTTTCTTTCGTTAGCAATCTTAACGCTTTCACTAGAATTGTCGAACAAAATTATAAAACTTGCGTAAAAATTTAACAATTTTTTGATTAAAATTAACGAATTTTTGTCAAAACAATTCAATTTTTTTTTGTCTATTTTGTAGAGTATACTAAACAATACTTTTAAGCTAGTAACTATTTATATAGTAATTAAAACTAGTAAGCGTTTAAAGTTTATTAAGTTGTTCTACTATTTACTAGATTAAATTATAAATCAATTAACTTTTATAAAAACAATAAAAACTTTTGTAACAAATATAGAAATTTATTAACAAACTTCGATTTACTTTAGTTTTTTTTCTTCTTTATAAACAAAAAAGTTAAAAAATTTATTTAAGAAAAAAAATATTTTATAAAATTTAAAATCTTTAGCTTTATATATTGTTACACAATTTTAAGAAGTTAATAATATTTTTATACTAAAAAGAAATTAACATTTATTCAATTTTTTTGTATTTATTTTATTTATTTATTTTATTTTATTTATATAAAAGATTTTTTTTAATTTTCGAAACAAATTTATATTTTCTTTTACGTAAACGTTTTTCGAATTAAGTTTTTTCGAAGCTTGCATTATTAACACTTTAAAAAAAAAAAAACAAGAAACAAACAAAATATTTAAAAATAATTAAGAAAAAGATATTTTATTTATTTGAATAAATATATTACAATTAATAACGTTAATAATAACAAAAAACAAAAATCTATTAAATAATTTTGTTGTACAAGAGCTTATTAATTAAACAATAATTAAAGTATTAGCAAACTACAATATTTAATTAAATAAATTGTTTTTGTTTGTTAATCTTTTAGACTTAATTGATTTTGTTAGTTAATAAAACTCTTTAAAACAATAAAATCTTTTAAAACTATTCGAATTAATAAATAATAATATCTTAGAAAATAACGTTATATTTTAGATCTTTAATTTAGACTATTTTTATTTAGATCTTAAGAAATTTTATAACAAAAACAATATTGTTATTATCAAAAAGAAAATTATTTATTAAGAGATATATATTTTTTGTCGCAAAATAGACAACTATGTTACTACTATAAAGAAAGAGAAAATTAGAAATTACATGTTTATATATTTTCGAAATAACGTATTGTATTAATAATTAAATAATTTTATTTAAGATAAGAAAGATACAATAACTTTTTTGTTTAATAAATTAAAATATATTTTTTGTTATCTAAAAAAACAATTTAAAATCTTTATATTAACAATTTAAAATAAACTAAATTAAGAAATCTTTTTTGTAAAAAATTCGCAAAACAAAAAATAGTTGTATATATATATATATAATATAAAATTATATATTATATAAACAAATTTAAGTTAAAATCTAGTTAAAACAATCTAAATTTAAAATTATTTGTTGTTAAAGTTTCAAATACTTATATTGTTGTTAATAGCAAATATTTTTATCTAGAAATTCGACAAATTAATAACAAATCAAAAGAAAATATAACAATATATTGCTTTATTTCAAAAAAAAATAAAAACAAAATAAAATAAAAAAAAGTCGATTTTTAAATAAATTAAAAAATAGATTAAAATTTTATAAGAAATTTTGTTGTAATTGTTTGTAATTACAAACAAGTAAAAGAACTTTTACAAATTGTTTTTTCTTCGATTGCTATTTTAAACAAGAGCAAAAAAACTTTTGTTCAAATTATTAAAAATTTTACTTTTCTTTTTATTAGCAAAATTTCTTATTTTATTAGTCGAATTTTTTTTTCTTTCAATAGAGCTCTCTTTATTAAGAAAAAAATCTGATTTTTTTTACGTTAATAGCAAAACAAAAACTTATATAAATTAGCAAAACACAAATATATTTAAATCGAATTCGACTTAAACTTATTTAAATTAATTAAATATTCAAAATATTTAAAATTAAAAAATTGTCTTATTTTCGACAAAACAATTGCTAATAATTATTGTTAATAATATTAATTTTTATTAAAGTAGATTATATAATCTAAATAGAATTTCTATTGTAAAAAAAGAATGCAACAAATTCTTACTCTATTATAAAACAAATAGCGCAAATTTCTTTTTTTAAATTTTAGATTCGCAAATAATATATTAATAAATTCAATTATACTTTAATAAACAAAACAAAGATTAAAATTAAAAAAATAAAAAAGAAGCAAAAATATATTACAATTACGTATTAACAAATATTAAAACAACACATTTTTAAAATTGTAAAATTAATTTTTATAAAAAAATTTTTAATAAAAAGAAAAATAATAACAAGAAAAATAACAAAAATATTAATAATTTCTTTATTGACGTAATATATTATATTTTTTTATAAAAAAATATTATTAAGAAGTTAATCTATTAACAATATTAAGAAGTTAATCTATTAACAATATTAAAATACTTTTAATTTTAAAAATAATCTTTATATTTATATACAATTATATAAAAAGAAAAATTAATAAAAGTAATTAAAATTTATCTTTAAAAATTCTTAATAATATTAATTCTTAAAACTAGCTTTTTTAAATATAAAAATATAAAAAATAATAATTTTTTCGACAATATTTTTTAAAGAAAACAAAATAACTTTTAAAGTATAATATTATATCATAACAATAATTAAATATAATGTTAGCAATTTAATAAGTCTCTTTTGCGTAAATTTTAATTGTAATATATTTATAATAAAATGCGTTTTCGTTAAAGCAAAAATATTTAATATAAAGATTAAAAAATACTTTTTAATTCTATTAAAAAATATAAATACAACAAAATATATTTTAAATAAATAATTTTTTATAAATGTCTATTTAAAGATCAAAAACAAAAACAATAACAAAATAATTATTTATATTTGTTACAAAATTTATTTAATAAATAATTTTAAAATTTTTTTATAGATATAAATATTCTAAAATTGAAACAAATAATTATAGATATATTAAATCGAAAACTAAGATTCGAATTTTGTAAAAAAATTGCAATATTTTGCGAAATAAAAATTAAAAATAACGTTCGAATTTGTCGAACAAGTTGTACAACAAAAAAAAAAAAATATTTGCAAAATTTACAACAAAGATTGTTATAATTTTAGAAAAAAAAATAAACTTTTTAAATATAATTTTCTTTTCAAATTTATAACATTAAAAATATATATTTATTTTGTAAATATAAACTTTTAATTTATTAATTTTTGCAATAATAAAAAAAATTTGCTAAAATAAAATAATTGTTATTGTATTAAATATATTATAGAATACAAAAATAAAAAGTATTATATTGTACAAAAAAAGAATTATTTTTTTGCAACAATTTTTCTCTTTAAAGATTATTCAATTTTGTTGAAATTAAATTTTGCTAAAATATATTTTTTTTAAAAGATTATCTTAAAGAAAATAAAAATTTAATTGAAAAACAATATTATTATTTATAGTTTATTCGATAAAGTTGCGAAATATATTAAGATTATTAATTGTTATTTAAGAATTTAAGAAAATATTAACAAGAAAATAGATCTTCTTTTCGAAAAATATATAAAAATTTCTATAATAATTGATTAACAAATTATTGTTAACACAAAATTAGCGCACAAAGTTTATTTATTAAATTAAGAATTAAAGATTTTAATTAATAAAAAGTTTAACAAAATATATATATAGAAAAAACTAAAATAGTTCGAAAATTTTATATTTTTCAAATTTTTTATTTTTGTAGTTTAGAAAATCGTATATATTAATTTAAACAAAAAGTTTATCTAGAAAAACAAAACAATAATAGATATTTAAAATTTAAACGCTATTAATACTATAGATTTGTATTCTTTGCTATTGTAAAAAAATATAATAATAAAATTACAAAATTGCTCTTATATTATTATTGTAAATAATAATAATTAGTTTTATTAATTTTTAATTAAAAAAAAGTATTAAGATTGTTTTATAATTATTTTTTACAAAGAAAAAGAACAATCGAACGTCGCTCTTATAAGTTTTAAAGAATTAATATTGTACATTTAGAATAAAATAGACAAATTTCTTAAATTTTATTATAATTTTTGCAAATATTATATCAACAATATTGTAATCTTTTTACGTAATATTAACAAATATTTAATATATTTTAAAATTATTTTTACTTTGTTTTCTTAAATAAGAATCTTTTTAAAATTGGAAAAATTATATATCGAATATTTATTTATAATATTATTAGAGTAATATATTAATAATTTAGATTTCTAGACTTTCAAAGAAAAGCTTGTTGTACTAAAAAAGCTCACTTTTTTTAAAATATTAAAAAACTTAAAAATTTATTTAAAAATAACAAATTAACTTCGATTAAAAATTGTCTACTATATATAAATAGCAAAAATTCTACAAAATCTTAAAACAATTTTATTAAAGAAATCTTTAATTAAAAGTAAAAAGATACAAACACAATATTGCAAAAATATTAATATTAAGTTTATCAATATAAAATTTCAAAACTTTGCTATACTTTAGCAACAACTTATTAAAAAAAACATATTATATTATTATAATTTTAAGCAACAAATATTTATAAACGTTAACAAATTTAAAAAATATAAATTCGAAATTTATATTTATTATATAAAAAACAATATTGTTATATATTTCTTTTAGATAGTTAATATTTAAACAATTTTATATCTTTCTAAAATACTAAATAACGTTAAAAAATATATTAATTAATAGAGCTAAAAGTTGTTGCTTTTGTATAAATACTAAAAAAGATTTATTATATACTTAATTATATATTAAAAAAATTAATTGTAATTTTTATTAATTATTTTGCGACAATAAATATAACAAAGTAAATTAAATTGTTTTTTTTTCTTTTAATTGTATGAATTTGCGTCTTATTTATATTTTTTAATATATTTCTTAGTTTTTGTTTAATATATATTAAAAAAAAAACAAATTAATATTGTTTTAAACGCTTTTTCTAAACTACTTAAAAAAAATTATTTCAAAAATAATTTTAAAAGCAAAGAAATTTTTAACAACGTTATTACTTATTACATAATTTTAATTAAGATAACTTCAATTTTTAAAAAAAAAATTAATAAAAATTTACAAAATCGATAAAAAGTAATTTAAAATTTACAATATATTTCTTAGTTAATACGAAAAAGATTGTAATAATTAACAAAAAATTTAAAACTATTTGATTAACTTAGAACAAATATCGAAAAGATAGAAATTTCTATTATTATTTCGACAAAAGTTTTAGCTTTAATTAACTTAAAGCAAATTTCAAAAAGATAAAAATTTGCTACTATTATTTTGACAATTTTTTTAGTTTTAGTAGAAATTTAAGTTGTAGTTTCAATATTTAATATAACAAATACGACAAGAAAGTTAACAAAGTCGAAAATAATAATAAAAAAACTACTATTGTAATTTTAACAACTTCAACAATATTAAAGAATTTTAAGAAAATTGCTACTTTAAAAGAGTCGACAACATTAAAGAAATTAATTAAATTAAAAAAAATTAAAATAGAAAATATTTAATTTATACTTAGAGAAGAATTTATTTATTTCTAAAACAAAAAGAATAGATAACTAAAATTGTGCATTTTTAAAATTATAAAAACAAGAATCTTTAAACTATTATATAATGCACAAACGCACAAAGAATTCTTATATATTTATAATAGAATTATTGTTAATTATTACATAAGAAATTTGGTCAAACAATTGAAAAAATATCTAAAATATTGCTTATTATATTAGCTTAACAATACAACTAAATATTGCTTATATAAATAGCTAAAACTTATTATTACAAAGTTAAAGATATTTTATACTATTATTATCGATTTTATTTTTGCACTTTTTAAGCTTTTAAACAAATACAATTCTTGTATATTAATAATAGACAAATTCTTCAAACGAATTATAACAATAATTAAGAAAACAACTTTTTTAATTAAGAAATATATAGTTAAGTTTATTAATATTCTTGTAAACTAAAGTCTATCTTTAAGTATTATTTTTAATAGAAACAATAAATTTCTATTTAATTTATAGAGAGCGATATTTTACTTTTTAAGAATTAATTTATTTTATTTTATTGTTTATTATTTATAATTCGACAATTAATCGAAACAATTTAATCAAATTATAGAAATAGTTTTGCAATATTATTTTATCTTAAATCTTAAAACAAATTAAGAGCGTTTTGCAATTAAACTTCAAAACATTCTTAACAATTTTAAGAATATTTTAACAAATTTGTTTTTAAACAAACTTATTTACAAAAAAAATCTTTGTAAAAAATTGTTTATAGTCGATTTTTATCAATAGAATATTAACTACGCTACTAAATAAGAAAAAAATTAATACGAAGTTGCAATGTTAATAGTTTTCGCAAACGTCAAAATAAAGCTACGTTATAATAGTTATTATTAATTGCTTGTTTTAAAAAAGAGAGATAAGATTTTTTTAAAATTATATTTAAAATACAAAATTTTAAAATTTTAAAATTCTAAGTTTTTTAATTAGAAAGCGAGATTGTTTAAGATTTTAAAAGTGTACAATTATTTTGCTTTTAAATTAAAGTTATTTTTAAAATAAAAAAATATATCTAGTTGTTTCTATTGCTATGTTAAAATTTGTCTCAAAGAAAAGCAATTTATACGCAAGAGAAATCGATAAATACGTCTTTAATAAAAAAAGACAAAAATATAAATAACAACTATAAAATTTAGCAACTATTAAATAAACGTATAACGTTACAAGAACGCAATACTTATAAAAAAAATAGTTTAATATTTTATTAAATAAAAGAACTAAGATTTTGTTTATAATATATAATATAATAAAACAAATTTAATCGAAATACAAAATTTTATTAATAATTATCTTGATATTTATAATGCGTAATTTATCAAAAAATATTAAGTTAAAAAATTTGAAAAGTATATTTAAGTCAAAACAATAAACAAATTAAATTAAATATATATTTGTTTATTTATAAAACTAGTGTTAAGAATATTCGATTTATTTTTCTTATTATTGTATTCTTTTTCTATTATAATATTTCTTTTGACAATATTATTAAAAAAATGTCTTTCGCAATATTTAATATAGTATTACATTATTTATTAAGAAAAAAAACGCAAATTTATTAATTTACAAAACAAATTATAACAATAGAAAAAAAGAAAAGAGCAAACAAATTTAGAAGATGTCTTTATAATTTAATATTATGCAACAAATATATTTTAACTTATGTTAAAGCAATCTATACAACAAAATTTTAAAATTGCACAATCTTAAATTTAGATTTAAGAGATAAATTACAAGATTTAATAATTATTAAAGTTGCTACATTTGCTAAAAAACTAAAAATAGTACTAGAAGTTTTTTAAAAATAAAATATTATATTAATAAAAACTATTATAATTTGCTATTTATTTTACTACAACAAAAGTTTGTTAAAAAATAAATTACTTAATATAATTTATTAGCAATTTGACAAGTTTTAAGAAATCTTTGTTAAAATAATAGAAAAAGTAGTTTTACAAATTTTAAATCTTTCGAATCTAATTTTATACTTAAAAAAGAAATTTATTGTTATTTTAATTTTTAAAAAATATAAGCTCAAATTATTGTTATTAACAAAAAAGAAATTTACTTAATAAAATTGTACAAGTATTAAGAATTATTATTTAAAGATAATTATAAACAATTGTTAACACATTTTTGACTTAATAAAACAAAACAAGTATCTAAAAAATAAAAATAAAACTTTAAAAAAATTGCTTAAAACGTACAAAGATAATCGAAAAAAATTAACTTTTGTATTGTTAATATTATTTATTTATAATATAATAATAATTGTAAAAATTTTGCTCTTTCTAGTAGTTTATTTAAGAATCGAAATTATTATTTTAAAATTATTAATAATTAATTATTAAGACAAATCTACTAATTTTAAACATTTTGTTTTCAAAATATAAAAAGAATACTTAATATATTTTTATTTTTAAAATTCAAATTTACTTAAAATTTTCGATTAAAATAACAATTTTAAAGATTTTGCTCAATTGTTATTTTAAATATATTCGAACAAAATAAAAATAAAAATTCTCAAACAAAAACTTATTATTTTGCTAAAAAAAATACAATTTCGATATTCTAAAAATACAAAGTTGTTTTAAAAGTTTTAACAAAATTAATGTTTTAAGATTCTCTACTTTGTTAACTAATTATATATATATATAATACAAAATTAAAAGCTCGTAAAATATTAAAAGTAAACAAAAACTTTTATTTATTTATAAAAAAAGTACTTGCTATTAATGTTTTTGAGCAATTTAATAAATATAATAACTTTAAATTAGTTGCAATTTTACTTTTTTTTGCGTACTACAATATAGTAGTAACAAAAATTTGTTTGCTAAAATTGTTAATAATATGCGCTTTTTTTAATACGTCTATTAAAAGTATTTTATTTATCAAAATTACTAGCAACTTAATATTAATACTTAAAAGAATTTACTATTTTGCAATTGCAATTTCTAATACTTTTTTATCTTTTTTTTATATTTATATTATATTATTAGAATTCGATTTTATTATTTTAAATTTTAATTTCGAAAACTTCGATTGCAAGAATTTTGTTAACTTCGATCTTGCAATATTAAATATATTAACTAACAATAAATTGCGTTCTCTCTTTTATAATATATCGATATTAATTAAGCTTAATTTTAATAACTTTTTAATCAAATTTTCTTTAAAGAGTTGTTCAATTTTATTTAATTAATAGTTTTACAAGATTTGTAATATTAAAACTACTATGCAAAAACTATATTAACAAAAAATATTTATTAACAAAAAAACAATAAAAATCAATATATTAAATAACAAAAAATTAGTTGTGCTTACAAATTTATTAATTTAGAAGAATTATTACGTCGTAATATATAAAAATATTTAATTTATTAATAATTTCTAACGCGTTAAAGATAAACACAATATTTTTGTTAAAAAGAAAAATAAAATTGCTATTAAAAAATCTACAAAATTAATAGTTTTTCTTGAAAATTTTGTTTCGAAACAAAAATAAAATAATAACAAAAATAAAATAAATATATTTTTTAAAAATAAATTTAACAAAGAAGCAACAAAGAAGAAGACAAAAAATAAGAAAAAAAAAGATAACAAAACTAAGAAAGCGACAAAAAATAAAACAAAAAACAATAAGCGCAAAAGTCGCAATCTAAAGAAAAAAGACGTTAAAAAAAATTCAAAAAAAAAATATTTTTATCGAATCAAATATTTTGATATCTTTTAAAAAAAATTGATTTTAATACTTTTAATCTTAAAAGCGAATTGTATAATTGCGATTTTAATAGATAGCTACGCTAGTATACGCAAGAATTTGCTATGTATGCAATTACTAATTAAAATAAGTATTACTATTAAATTGTTCCAAAAAAAAACAAAAAATGCAAAGAAATTATAAAATGCAATTAAGAAATTTGTAAACGCATTAATATTAGCGCTTATTTATTATTATTTGTTGTTAATTTTAATCAATTTAACAAAGATAGAAGACGCAAATTTTATTATATCTAAAGATTAATTGTCGCACGTTACAATCTATTAATACAAGACAAAATATAAGACTTTTCTTAAAGCAAAATTATATATTATTTAGAAAGTTGTAAACGAAATCTTTTTATAGTCTAAAATTCTAACAAAGAAACATATTATCTTGAATCTTTCAATCTTGCTCTAGTTGTTTTAGAAATTCTTTCTCTCTTTCTTTAATTGTTTCAATAATTTTGTTGTGTCAATACTATAGATAATCTTTTTTGTGAAAAACGTATTATCTTGAATCTTTCGATCTTGCTTTAATTGTTTTAAGAATTTTGTTAAACTTCGACTCTACAAATAATCTTTTTCAAAAGAGATATATTATCTCGAATCTTTCAATCTTGCTCTAGTTGTTTTAGCCCTCTTTTTATATTAACATTATAGACGATCTTTTTTATTGTCGAACGTTATAATATCTTAGTCGCTCTACTATCTTTTTGACAACAAAAATTCGTTTTTAGAATTTTGTCGAACTTCGACACTATAGGTAATCTTTTTCTTACTTGAACGTATTATTACGAACCTTCCAATCTTGCTCTAGTTGTTTTAGCTCTCTTTTTATATCGACATTATAGACGATCTTTTCTATTGTTAAACGCCATAATATTTTGATCGCCCTATTATCTTTTTGACAACGAAAATTCGTTTTTGAAATTCTGTCGAACTTCGACACTACAAGTAATCTTTTTTTTACTTGAACATATTATTACGAATCTTTTGATCTTGCTTTAATTGTTTTAGTCCCCTTTCTATATCGACATTTTAGACGATCTTTTTCTAATATTTTGGTCGCTCTATTATCTTTTCGACGACAAAAATCCTTTTCAATTTATCTTTTCGACGACAGAAATTTTGTTCGCTCTACGTCTATTCTTTTCGCATTTGTTGTTATTGAGAACAATAACATAGCAAAGAGATTAGAGAGAAATGTTACAATTATTGTATTTTTCTCTTGGACGAAGTATTTCTTCCTTGCTTGACAAGGTATTTCTTGACACAATAGTATTTAGATCTGGAGGAATTTCCTCTTTCTAGCTAGTAATACAATTATAATTCCTATTATCAATGTTCTCTTTTTAGTGCTTTTTCGCACTATTATATTAATAAATATATAGAAATTGTCAAAAAAATAATAGAAAAAATCTAAATATTGCTAAAATATTAAAAACTATAAAATATAATTTATCGAAACAAATATAAGATATTTGCAAACTTAAAAATATCTATTTTAAAAAATCTTTAATATAGTTAAAAGCAACAATATAAAAAATACAAAAAAAAAATTCTATCTATTTAAGAATTCTAAAATAAAACAATAATTAATTGAAATTTTAATAAATTTTTAGAAAACAATATTGTACAAATAACTCGAGCTACTAAAAGAATTTTAAATATAAATTAAATATATAAGTTTTTAAATTAAATTGTTTTTTAATATTTGTATTGCAATATTAAAGATTAAAAATTAAAAAAACTAATTATCTCAAATAATTAAAAAGAAATTATTAATATATTAAATTGCAAAATAATCTTATTTTTTAAGAGTTTTGCGTTAATTTTTTTCGACTTGGAGATTTATAAATTCAATTAAATTAAACTAAATATTTTCGATATATTTGAAATTCGAAAAACTAGAATTATTAAAAGCAATATCTCGATATTAACAATAGCAACAATTCTATCAAAAAATTAAACAAAAGTTTGCAAAAAAAAATATTAAAAATCGATATTATTATATTAAGAAATAAACTCGATATTAAAACAAACAATAAATAATATATTAAATAACAAATAAAAGTTTCTATAAGTTAAAAAATTTATAAATTAAATATAGATTTCAAATTTTGTTAAAAAGCAATATTAATATTGCAATATTAATTAAATATTAATAAATTATATAAAAAAATAATAGCAAAAGAAACAAATATATATATAAAAGAGTAGTATTTTAGAGTTGTTTGTTTGTTGCTAAAATTGTTATTAACTAGATATTTGAAATATATATATTTTAGTTATTTTTGCAATATTGTCGAATTTGTAGATCTTATAAACAGTAAAGCAAATATAACAATTATAATTATTAAAATTTGTTTTATTAAAATATATAACAAATATTATATACTAGATTTGCTAAAGTATTAAAATTCGAATTAATAGAAAATAGCAAATTGACAAAAAGATAAAACAAATAATTTAGAAATTTTTAAATATATTGTTGGGAAATTTATTTTTTTAGTAAAATATAATAAGAATGTAATCAAAATAATTGTTCTTAAACTTGCAAATACTAAAATATAGAAAAATAAAAATAAAAATAAAAATATAGTTGTATTGTAAATATCTAAATAATTCTAAAATAAGATTGTCGACAAAAACAATTAGAAATTTAAAATCGAAGATTTAATTAATATTAAACACAATATATATTTTTATTATTTTAATACTTGCAATAAGAAGTTAAATCTAAAATAATTTTGCAATATATTTTACTTTTTTATATAGCAAATTATTTGTATTAATTTTTTATATTAATTTCTCTATATAGTATTGCGTTTAAATTGCAATTGTTGTTTTATATTTTATTTCTATTATATTAAGTATGTTTGCGAGAGTAATAATATCTATTTTCTTTATATTAATATTAATATTTTAAAATATATTGAGTTCGAAAAGAAAAAAAATATTATTTAAGATTTTGTATCTCTTAATTAAGAATTTAAAAAAAGTTGTATTTTAATTATTAAGAATTTTTATTAAAAAATTCTATCTTAATAGTTCGATATAATAGAAAAAGACAATATATTAATTAATATTAAAAAAGTATATATTTATAGTTTTAAAAATATAGCAATATAAAAACAAATCAATTCTGCAAAATACAAAAGTTCGAAATCTATTATTTGCAATTGCAAAAATATTTGTATAATAAGATTAGAAATTATATATAATTTTATTATAAAAAAAATTGTTTAACAAATAGTTTTATTCTAATATATAGCAATTTAATTTAATAGCAAATTATTTAACAATATAGGGTTAAAAAATATAAATTAACTTATAGTTTGTTATATTTAGCAAATTGTTTCTATTTTATTAGTATTCGAAAAACTCAATTAATACAATTAAGTTAAAAATAGATTTTTTGTATTTATTTACTTTATTTTAAGAAATTTTATTAGCAATATCTTAATCTATAAAACAAATTAAAATAATTTGCAAATTAAGATTAAAACAAATATTTTGCTAAGCAACAATTGTATTGCAATTTAAAAAATTATTAATTGTTAACAAATTAATTTTTTTCGAGCATTTAAAGACATTTAAATATTTGTTATATAAATAAAAAAATAAGCTTATTTTTCTAATAGTTTTTTTAAGAAGTAGAATAAAAATTTGCAAACAAAAATTAATTAAGTATTGCAAACTTTGTTTTTGCGCTAAGATCGAAATAATTATACAATAAAGACAAAATTGCTTTTGCAAAAAGATAAAAATTAAATCAAAAATTTAATTAATAAATCAAAAATTTAATAAGATCTAATTGCTAATTAAATAGTTAAAAATGCACAATATATTTTTGTTGTTTCGAAAGTCTAACTTCTCTAATAACAAGTTTATTTTTATTTGCGCAATTAATTAATTTGTATACAATCTCTTTTTTAAATATAAATAATAATTTTACTTTATTATTTATTGCAATTAAAGTAGTTGTTTGCTATAAATAGTTATTCTATATATTTGTTTTCTTTTTCTTTATTTAATTCGAGTTTATCTTTATTGTTGCTTTTTCTTTTAATTGTTTATTGTTGAAATTTAAGTTTGTTTTGTCAAGTTTTATTAATTTGTTTTTCAATATTTACAATTTAAAAACAATTTTCTTTCTTTATTTGTTGTCAAAAATTAAGAAAAAATAATTCGAACAAAATACTACAAATAAATAGTCTATTAAATAAGTAACAATAGATTTTATTTAACTATTTTTAGAGTCTTACTTGTTTTCGAAAAAACAAATTTTTTAAAAAGAAATATTAAAGCTTTTTCGACTATATCTATAATAAAATAATTAATTATAAAAACTTTCTATTAATACTAGAAAATTGCAAAAAATAATTTATATATCGATATAATTAAAATTAAACTATTAATAATTTTTGCAAAGAGTTTTAAATATTGATTAAAAATTTGTTATTTAATTTATTTCAAAATTTTATTGTTAATCTTAATTAAGATTTATTTGTTAAATTTAAAAATACAAAAATAATAATAAAAATTGCAATTTCTTGTTAATAAAATATTATTATTGCAATTATTTGCTAAAACTCGAACGCAACAAAATCTAAAAATATAATTAATTAACTTATTATATTTTTTGTTTTATTTTATTTGTTGTGTTCGAAGTTGTTTTTTAATTTTTAAATTATTTTTGCACTTTATTTGTACCAAAATAAAGCAAAACAAAAAGTAGTAAACTTGTTATATTTATTTAACTTAATAATATTCTATAAAATTATACAAAATTGATTAAACAAACTAACTAGTTTCTTAAAGATATATCTTCTTACAATAAAAAAACTCTTTATAATATATTTTAACTTATAATAATCTTAAGTTTTCAAAAAATTAATAAGATAAAAAAATTAAAAAAATTTCGAAATTTCGATCAATTATATTTGTTATTTGATTATAGATATTGATCTCGCTAGATTTGGTATTCTCTCGATTGAGCAAGATACAATTGCATAGTCTCTTGTCGCTTTTTTATTGTATAAATATTGTTAATTTCTTTAATTTCTTTTATCTTTCTTTATAACGTTTTTTTTCTTTTTACTTATTTAGATTTTCTCGCTTTATGTCGCTTAGTTGTTAACTTCTTCTTATCGTATTAATATCTTTGTTCGAATCTCAACTTATATCTATACAACAATAAGAATTGTATTGTTTGCTATATTAACAATAGTTGCGACTTTTGCTCTTCTATTTAGCTTCTCTCGCTTTTAATATAACGTATTGTTGATTTTCTAAGTTGTAACTCTTTGCAAATTTCTTTGTTGCTAGCTTTCGAACGCTTTTATCTTTTCGATATTTTATTTTTTGTTTTTCTTTTTTTTTACAAGTAGTCTTTTTAGCTTTAATTTAACAATATAGTTATTTATCTACTTGTTTGTTCGCCTATTCGCGTATATAGCTTATCGATTATCGCTATAGCTACAATCGAAATATTAATATCGTAAATTTGACTCAAAGTTGCTATATATAAGATTTTCAAATTAATTAAAAATATATTTTATTATATATTGATAAAGTCTTCTTTAGCTATGTTGTTAACAAAGAATACTTTAATATTGCAACAATTTAATAATGTCTTTAACAAAAGTTTAATATAAGCAATTATTAAATATTGTTGTTAAAAATAATTTAGTCGAATTTTAGATATTAATTATTGCTAACGTGTTAAAACTTGATTGCAAAAACGTACATATATATTGTTTAATAATATTTAGATTAACAATTTAAATTTCGAAAAATATTACACTTTTTTGTATTATTTTATTTAGCATTTTCTTAAATTAATTGCGATAATCTCTCGAATTTGTAACAATAAAATTTTTTAATTATATATATATTAAGATATGCAAAATTGTTTAATTAGCAACAATAAGTTTTCGAAGAAACAAAAATTTGTATTGCAAAAATGTTATCAAATACTTTGCGAAATATTTTGCGACACAAAAAGTTGCAACTATTTAACTAGCTATTGCAACAAAACTTGTTTAATATATAAAATTAAAAGAAAAACAAAGTAATTAAATGTTAGAAAGCAAGATTTTAAGAAAGAGTTATTTGTTAAATATTGTAAAGTATATAATACAATTAATGCGTTATAGTAGTCTTAGTTCGAAGATTTAAGCTATTGCAATTAACGTGTTTAATTAAATATAAATATATGCGAAAGATGCAATTAAAATTATACTATATAAAATAACAGTTAAATACAAGATTTTAAAGTAAAAGCGACGTCGCTATTGCTTAAGATCGACAATCAATAAATTCTAAAATATAAGAGAGAAAAGATAGAATTTTGCGCAAAGAAGATTGCAATTAATAATCTACTAGTTATTAAAATATATATAATTTCTCTTTCTTTTTATTTATTAATCTCGAATTTCTCTTTTAAATTATCTAACAATTAACTTAATTATTTTATTTCTTTTGCAATTTTATTTTACAATAATTTTTATTAATATAAATTTTGTTTACTTCTATTAATTATCGAATATAACAAATTAATTTAAGAAAAGACAATTTGCAACTCTTAATTTTGATATTTGCGCAATTAGTAATAAGAGCTACAAATCTATAACTCTTAAATTAAGTAATAATTTGAACAATAAATTCGAAGACTACAATTTAATAAAATCTTTTAAAATAACTATTTTGTTATTAAAAGAGTCTCTTAATTTGTTTTGCAAATTAATAATAAATTTTCGTAATTCTTAATTATATGTTATAGATATTATTCGCTCTTATTATTTGTAATAAACAATTATTAATAATTTTAGATTTTTTAAATAATATTGATCTTAAATGCAATTACAGTTGTTATAATTATAAGAAAGACAACAATTTTCTATCTCTTAATAAGCTACTATTTGATTTTAAAGAAACGCAAGAGCTATATCGTGCGCAACTTAAGCATAATTATAAAATAGAAAAATCTAATAATATTATTAATTATTTTTTTCAAAACAATTGCAATTATACTTTTATTTTTAAATTAAATTAATGCAATATTAAAAGTAAAAATATTAACAATAGTAACAACAATAGTCTTTAACTTAATAGCGACAATTTAATTTGCAAAACGCAAAACAAAAAATATTGTTTCTTTAGTACTTTATTAATTTCTATAACAAGTTTAGAAACTAAATGTAACTCTTAATATTGTTGATTATTAATTCTAGTTTTAACAAATAGAATCTATCTAAACGTTCTATTTTTTGCAAAAAAATTAAGAATTTTATTTTCGATTCTTTTTTCTTATTTTTTTATATTTTTTTCTTGTTAATACGCGACGATATTTACAAAGATACTAAGATTTATTACATATCTAATAAAGAAAAAGAGAAAAAAGACAAAAAAATTTGTTATAAAAAGAATAAATAAAAGATTGAAAAACTTGAATTTTTATACAAGTTTATAACAACTACAAACGCTATTAATATTTAAAACTTCTTTAAATACACAATAAATAATATTAAGTTAAACAATAGTAACAAAAGAAAGTCTTAAAAGCAATTGTATTAACAACGTTAAAATACAACAAATTCTAGTTTATTTAGTAAGATCAACAACAATTAAAATAAATATATATTTTTAATTAATTCTTGGAATTTTTTAACATTCTTCAAATAACTCTCTTGTAATCGAAAACAACGTTAAAACAATTAATAAACTTAATAATTTTATTAGATTTACAAGCGCTAAATATGTCTTAAGCTCTTATTACAAAAAATAATTAAAAACGCACGATTATTTAAATAATTGTATTATTAACAAATCTATTATTTTCTCTTTTAATCGCTTAATCTTGTCTAGAGTTACTTTATTTTAAAATTTGTATAAGCAAACAATTTGCAATAACAATTATAAAGCAAGAGTTATTGTTTATCTCTATAGTATTATTGTTATTATTTTACGTTTTTTTTAAGCGTTTGTAAGATAAGCGACATTTAGCATTAAATAAAAATAAAAAATAAAAAATAACAAAAATTGTTAACAAGAAATCGACAAAAAGTAACTATAAATACAATATGCGCTAAAAGAATATATAATTGTTTAAAAGCAAATTAGAAAACGCACAAAAATTGTTGCAAAATCTTAAAGCACAAAACTTTATACAATATAAACGCAAACAAAACAAACAAATTTTTGCAAAGAAAAGTCGATAATTAATAATTGTTTTAAAATATAACTAAATCGTTTTTTGTAAAAATTAATTAAATATAATCTTATATATTAATAGATTTTTTTGATGTTTAAGTTATAATTTGATTTAGGTTGTTGTCTTCTTTATTAAATATATAAATCTTTAAAAAGAAAAAAAAGTTGATCGATATTAATAGACATTAGATAGCTTTCGCAATCTTCGATTCTTATAAATTAGACTATTTTTTTCAATTAGTAGCATAAAGATAATAAAAGAGATTTATCTAACAATAGTATCAAATAATTAAAAATATAAATTTAAAGAGTATAATCTAAACTAGATTGCTAATTAATTAAAAAGAATAAAAATATATATTAGATATAAACAACAGAAACAATTTTTATTTAATTTGTATATTGTTTGTTTTTTTACTTTAACTTTATAATACAAAGTAATAATAGAAATATCTTTAATATATTAAATCTTTACAAAAATAGTCTAAATTTTACAATAAAATCAATTTTTTAATTTTAGAACAATTGATCGCAAAATAAGCTTTTTTGTTCTTTATTAACTATATTTAATATATATATTATAATATACGTTGTAACTTATTATAGTTTCGACAAATAAAAAGTATTAACACTTTTCTTATCTAAGAATTTTTAATAATTAAAACAATTTTCGAAACTTATTTAAAGCAAGAACTTGTTTCTAGAAATAAAATTAAAAATGTTTTTTAAAAGCTTTTATAATAATAATTTTAAAAAATATATTTGTTGTTTTTCTAATTAAAGAAGAGATTTCTTTAGATAAAGTATACTTATATATGTTTTATAAGTATTAATTAAAATATTATTTTAATTCGAATTAATTAGCTAGCATTTTTAATATATATTTGACGAAGAACTTTCCTAATCAATATAAGCAAAAAATTATAATCTATTAGTTTTTGACAAAAATTTAAATTATAAACAAATCTTCTTTAATGTAAACAAAATTAATTAATACTTTTTTAAAGAGATTTTAAGTCGCAAATATACTTATATCTTAAAAAAATTTTAAAATCGAAAGAATTTGTTTACAATATTGTTGTTGTCAAAGTTGTAAAAAAAAAGAATATTTTGTCAATATTGTCGAAAAAAATTGTTTATACTTTTGCAATTGTTTTAAGATTAATTTGTTCTATTACAATATAAATTTTGCAACAATTTGTTTTAAAATTTCTAGATATAAAAGATAGTTTAAGATAGTAGTTAACAAAGAATTGTTTTTAAGAATTGTTAACTTGTAATTCGATATTGCATTTTGAAGATCGCAATTGTTTGTTCGATTTCTATAATATAATCGATTTATCTTATTTGTCTTAATTATTTGTTAAAGATAACAAAAATTCTGTTAATTGTTTTAACAATATTTTTGTTGCAACAACATTAATTTTTGATTTAAATTATAATAACAAGAGTTGCTATATATTTATCGACTAATTAGTTAAACAAATTTGCGTTAATAATTAATTTCTAAACGTTAATTCGAACATTTGTTTTAACAATAACATTAGCGAATTATATATTTGCTTATATATTGTTTCGATGCTTTAACAAACTTTTGTGCATTATTTATTAAATTATATGTCTTTCGCATTTGTTAAAAGATTTATAAGAAATTCGAAAGCAACAACAATTGTCGCTTAAATATTGACAAAATTGTTGTAAATTTGCAAGTAAATTTTTGCGATTGTATATATTGTTGTATTGTAACAAGTCTTTAAATTCTAATTATTAATAATTAAATTAAAATTGTATAATTTAATAAAAATATTTAGAATTCAAAAATATAATAGAATATTTTTTGACTTAATATTGCGATAAGTAATCTTTTAATTATTGTACAAATAATAAAGAACTTTTAGCGTTTGTTTAAAAATTGTTTTTGTTTTTTTCGAAATAATTTTTTGTTGCTTATTGGTTTGCTTTAAGTTGTCTTCGATTATATATTTTATTATTAATATATAATTCTTATTGTCTTCGATAACATCGATATACTTAATAATGTGCTCTTAAATAAAACATTAGCTCAAAATTATAAATAAGATTTAAGAAAACAATTAACGTTGCTTATCTTTTTTAATAAATTGATTTCAAAAGTAGATTTAGCATTTTTTTCTAAAAATTGCTTAATAATATATATTGTTTTGTCTTATTTCTTTAAAGTTTTGCAAACAATTTTAAATTTACTTGCATTAATTTAATTATATAATAAATAAATTTCTTTGCATTTTTTGCGACAAACAAGAAACTTTATAACTTTTAATTTAGATATAATTTGTAATTCTTTTATATCTAAAGAAGTCTTTTAATATAGTAATCGAAAGTTTTTTTAATACTATTAATATAGTTGACGTTAATAATTGTTTCAAACAAGAAAAAAAATGTTAAATTTAAAAAATTTTATGTCAATTTTAATTTGCTTTTTTAAAACAAATATATATTGTTAATTTTGTTTAAGATACTAATAGTTGTTTTTAATTAAAAACATATCAATTCTAGTATTAAGTCGTAAAATATTGTTTAGTTATATATATTCGAAATTCTAATTAAAGTTAAGATAGAAATGTTCTTTATTAATATTATATAGATTATTAAGATTAAAATCGTTTAAAAGAATAACGTTGTACATTTATATTTTAATTTTAAAGACAAAATTTTGTTAAAATCTTTGCAACTTTAAATCGAATCTTAAATAAAGTTAAATTTTCGAAAACAAAAAAATATACAATATGCATTTACAATTAATACAATTAGTAATTTTTTTATAAAAGAAGTTAAAAAATTAAAATAAAACAAAACAATTAATATTTAGTTTAAAGCAAAATATTTTTAGTACAATTTAGTCGACAAATTTTACAACAAATATAATTTTCGAATAATTAAATTTAATTATTCGAAGTTATTACAAAGATAAAAATAAAGCTTGTTTAAGAAAGAAAGAATAAAAAATTTATCAAATTTATATATATAAATGCAATTTGTTATAGATATTGATAGACTCTTAGTAATTGTATATAAAACGTGTAATTAAAACTTAATACTAAAAATATCTTTAAAAAATTTGAGCGAAAAGCAATTAAACTAAGTATATTGCATACTTTAGTTATTTTTGTTTTTGTTTTAATCTTATATCTTACAAATTGTATCAAATTTTTTCGAACTTTTATATTTTTTTAATATTTAATATATTAATTAAGAAGCAATTCTAGTTTTATTGTAATCGCTTCAATCTAAATTACGTTAATAAATATCTATTATAAAATCTTTATTCTTCGAATCGAAAAGCGCAACAAGATATTTTGTAAAAACTAAAATTGAAAAGTCTTTTTTATTAATAAATAACTAAAATAGAGCTACTTGATTTAGTTATAAAATACGCAAAATACTTTGCAAAACAATTTGTTAAATATTACAAAAATCGAATTATTTTAATCAAAAATTTTAACAAATAAAAAAAAAAATTACAAATATTAAATACAACAATCGAAGTTCTACAAAACAAAAAATAAAAAACTAGATAATAAAAATTACAATTAAGAAAGCAAATTAATTACTTTAAAGAAATACTCTATAAATATCTACAAAACAATTGAACTATTTAAAATCAAAACTTGTATTTAAAATACAACTAAAAATCTTGCTATATTGTTTGCAAATAACTTGTTGTTAAAAGTCGATTTTAACTATTAATTAAATCGAAACAAATTTTGCAAAACAAATTATAACAAAAAGAATTATAACAAATTAAGAATGTTAAAAATATAATTTTTTTTATTGTTGTAAAAAGATTAAAGTTAAAACAACAAAAAATTATATTCGAAATATTATCGAAGTTTACACTATATTGTTTGCGATTAAAGTTTTGTTAAAAACTAAAAAATAACAAAAGAATTTTACAAACTTAAAATATTAGCGTCGCAAAAAAATTATATTATTTATATATAAGATTGCATACAATATTTTTTTAAGAAAAAGCGCTCTTAAATGCGCTAGACGTTATATCTATATTAAATGTTAAAGATTTGCAATTTTTCTCGCAAATAAAGCTTTGTTGCAAAACAAGAATTACAAAAAATTTACAATAAATCTTAAATATTAATTAAAAAAAAAGAAATACTATTATATTAAATACAAGAAATTCGAACAAAAATTTTAAGATTACTTAAGATTTGTTTAATTTAACAAAAAAAAAGTAATATTTAAAAAGATTATAAATAGTACATATTAAGACGCATATTTGCTATCGCATTATTACAAAAGTCGAATTATTTTAAAGAATAAAAATCTTAATAAAAATAAAAAGAACTTCGAATACTAATTGTATCGAAAAAAAATTTATTAATATAAAAAGACTAAATTTAATAAAAAATACAAAAATTGATAAATTAATAACTTTAGCTATCTACAAAAAGAAAAAAAAAAGAAAAAATTTAAATTTAAAAAATAATTTTAAAATAATTTAGAAATTATACTTTTTAAAAAAATATTATTAAAGTAATAATTCGAAAATCTCTTTTATCTTTTAACAATATTTTCTAAATTATAAATTGTTTTAATGTCGAAAACAACAACTACGTAATATTGCTCTATAAATATATATATTACAAGTACAAATATAATTAAATATAAAAGAGATTCGAACAATATTTGTAAGATTGTCGCAAACATTATAAATACAAACAAGAGCAACAATAAATTGTATTACAAAAGCAAAAACATACATTAAATTAAAACAAAAATTAGATTGTTTGCTTAAAACTAATTTAACAATTTAACAATCTTAAACTTCGAAAATTTAATTAACAAACAATTAGCAAACACAAATAAACAAAACTATTTTATACAATTTACAAATCTTTCGAAAGCAACGTTTTTTTAAGTTTGAAATACTTATATAATGTTTAAAATTTTAAAATTGCTTAAAGCAAAAATATTAAAGCATCTTAAATAAACAAAATATTAATCGAACAAAAATAACATTTATTGTAAAACAAAATCAATTTTATTAGTAATAAATTTAATTTTTTTTTGTTTACGAAGCAAAAAAATTTGTTAAACACAAAAATATAAATATATAAAGATTCGAAGATTGCAACAAGAATAAAAAGCTTTATAAAAAAAATTCTATTTCGCAATTTTTTTTTGCTATAAGACAAATTGTATTCTTAGCAACAATAGAAATTGACTTTACTTTCGAATTTGCAACGCAAAACATAAAAAGTTATAACAAAAATCGATTTTATAATTTATTTGTATTATGTTCTTAAATATAATTGTTGTAGTTAAAATTACTTAAAAGAAATAATTCTTAAATTTGCAAAAAAAATTGTAAATTAAGCTTATTTTATTTTATGTTTAACGCATAGATAAGCGTGCAAAAAATAAGTATAAAATTTTACTTTTTAAAGCTTAAGTATACTAGATATTTAGAGAAATTTTATATTTATAATTTAAGAGCTCTTGCAATAAAATATCGCGCACAAATTAAGAAGAAAATAATATATATATATAACTTAATTACAAATCTTTATTTTTGCTTCGTAAAAATAATAGTAATAATATTTTTTAACAACTAGTTGCAAATTATGCGTTACAAATTAGAATCAACTCTTATAAACATATTTAATGCAAATAGCAAACATTTTTTCTACAATTAATATAAGCAAATAACTAGCGTCTAAATAAACAAACAAACAATCGAAAAAGCAAAAGATAGAGTTTCTCGCATACTTCGATTAGTTTTCGTTCGATTTCGCAAATCTATAATAAATATATAATATTAATAATATTTTTTTCTCTTGTATTTAACGATAGTTGTTGCGAAAGAATTTAACAACAAACAATATATTAATCAATAGATTAGCAACAAACGTATTTGCTTAAAATTTATCGAAAACAAATTGTATAAAGATTAATTTAAAATAATTTTATTATTAATTGCACTAAATTGTGCAAAAGGTTTATTGTTTTTATCTCTTTTAAGAAGAGTTGATAATTTGTTAAGAGTTTTACAACATAAAGATAAATCAACTTAACAATATGTTTGTTAATAATTTTGTTAAATTAAAAATTAAAAAGTAGATTATTATTTATTTGTATCTTAAGAGTCAAAAATTATAACAAAAGAGAATTCGAACTTTTATATATAAGTCTCTTTAGCGTTAAAAGAAATCTTTTGTTAATTCTTTAAGACAAATCTCTTTGTTCAACTTTTATTAAGTTAAAGATATATAGCAAATTGCAAGAAACTATTATTATTTTATTAAGAGCTATAGTTAAAATATTAAGATAAAATAACGCTACATTGTTGTTAGCTATAATCTAGAAATTAATAAGATATCTTATATTAAAGTTGTTATTAATATAGCTTTTAATAGCTTCTAAAAGAGAAGAAAAGTCGATCGCTTAATTAGATTTGCTTTTGATAAAAAAAGATTTGTTAAATTTATTTTCTAAATTAAGATTAAATAATTAATAAGAGATAATTTTAGATAAAGAAGAAGTATTAGATATATTTTTAAAGTTAATTCGATTTATATAACTAAATAATCAATAAAAGTATAAAATAAATTCTAAAAAATAAAAATAAAAAAAGTATTATAGTATTAAAAATTCTAATAATAATATGCTATCTTAGAAAAGTTTATACAAGTTTTTATTGTTTAAACAATATTTTATAAACTATTAACAATAATATATTTGCGTTAGCAACTACTTAAACAATAAAAATGTAGCTAGTATAACTAAGATAATTGTTGTAGAATTTGCTAAACTATTTAGAATTTACAAAACAATCAAATTAATAATCTAATTTAAAACAAGAGAAAGATTTAGATTTTTGTATTCTATAATTTGTTTTTTTAACTTTGTTTATCTTCTATTTTTTATAAACTTGAATTGTATTTATAGAAGTTTTAATATTTTCTTTTAACATAATTTTACAAATTCGACTATATTGAAATATTAATAATTACAAAGTCTCTCTATTATATCTTTGAGTAAAATTTGCTTTACGTTTGTATCGATATCTTTTTATATCGAAAGAATATTTAAGAAATAAATAAACAAAATATAATTGTTATAAAGCGAGATCTTTCTCTTTTGATCTTTAAATAATATTGTTATACTATAATAAAGCTAAAAGATTAATGCGCGCAAAAAATAAATAATGCAAAATAATTAATAATAATTGTAATAAAATTAAGAACTAGTAGTTGTTGTACAATTACGTTAATATTAAATAATAGATTGTAGCTTATTGCAACACATAATCGTAACTAGTTAAAACAACTTTAATTCTACTATTAAGAAGTCGATGTTTACGAAATCTAGAAATTTGCACGAAATTGTTATTTGTAATGCTTATTAATTGCTTATTAACATTTGTATTAGATAATAAATTGCAACTTTTTGCAACATATAACTATTAACAAAAGTAACTTTAATGTTAGTTAATAAAGCTAGAACAAAGATTTTGTTTGCATAAAATATTAATGCTTATCTATCGCTTATTAACGTTTATATTAAATAATAGATTGTAGTTTGTTGCAATATATAATTATTAGTTAAAGCAATTTTAATCTCTTGCAATAAAGTCGACGTAAAACATTAATACTTATTTATTACTTATTAACGTTTGTATTAAATAATAGATTGCAACTTGTTACAACACATAATTATTAACTAAAGCAACTTTAATTTCTTGCAATAAAATTAACATAAAATATTATTGTTAATTTATTATTTATTTTTTTTGTTCGCTTTAGCTTGCGATATTATCGCAACATAAGTTTTAACTTTAGTTTACTTATACTCTCTAGCAAACTTGTGCAAACATTTACTTTAGTAGACAAAAAAAATTTGTTGCTTTTTTATCTATTCTTAGCAATAAGTTGTTTAGTACGTAGAATAATCAACTTTTTTTTACTTAAAACGTCTAATTGCGATACAAGCTTAATGTTAAGAATTCGATTGCGTAAAGACAAAATAATATCGAACTTTTATTGCGTAAAAAATGTGTAAAATAGAAATAATTCTTTAATATTAGTTTTAAATATATTGTAAAAATTAGACTAATCGTTAGATCAAATTTCGATTCTAACTATTGGAATTAACTCGACTAGATTGATTGCGTCGAGTTGAGTTATCAAGTTCGAGTCGATTTCAAAAGTTGAAATTGAAAAGTCGATTCGATTCCTAATGTTAAAATCGACAATTCGAGTCGATTCCTAGAGTTGAAATCGAAACTCGACTCAAAAAAATCGACTCAAATCGTCAAGACTACTATTTTTAGTAAATTTAATTATTTTTAGTAATATTTATTTAGTAATAATTAATTAATAATTTAATAGAAATAATTAATCTATTTAATTTAATTAATAAATATAGTAGATTGTTTTTATATTATGTATTACTATTGTGCATTACCTAGAAAATAATTAAAAAAAACTATTTTTATACTATTTTTAGAATTCTTGGCAAGTCTTGGCGATTCGCTTCGATTTCTAATATTGGAATCGAGAATCGAGTTGAGTCAAGTCGATTCGATTTCAAAATAATAGAAATCGAATCGAGTTTCGAGTCGACTCCTAATGTTGAAATCGTCAAGTCGAGTCGATTCTAATAGTTGGAATCGAAACACGATCCGACGATCAGTCTAGACTCGACTCGACAATTCTAACATTAGAAATTGACTCGAAATTCGATCGAATTAATACTATTTTAAAATCGATCTAATTCGATCCAAGTTAATATTCGATATCAATATTTGGAATTGAGTCGAATTGTCAAGAAATCGAAAATAACATTATTATATTAAGAATTACTAAAAATAGTATAAGTTAAGTTTAAATTTAGATTTATTATTATTATAGATAATATATTATAGTAATGTATTATAGTAATACTATTATAGATAGATATTTCTAATATAATTATTAATTAAATGCAATAAATTAACTATTTCTATTAAATTATTACTAAAAATAATAGAATTTATTAAAATAATAATTCGAATCGGATTTTCGGATCGAATTTCGGTTTTATTACTAAATCTTAATTCGATTCAAGTCGATTTTCGGTTTCAACTTTAGAAATCGATTCGACTTTTCGGTTCCAACTTTTGAAATCGATTCAATTCGATTCGAATCGATTAATCGATCCGACGCAATTAGTCTAGTAAAAATAGTAGATATCGAATTGCTTTATTATATATTTTGCAAAGTTATTGTTATATTTTAGACAAAAATAATCGAAACATTTAATTATACAAAGGTTTTGCTATATATAATATATATAATAGATTTCTTTGCTGCTATTAAAGAATTGCACAATACTATTTTTTCTAACAACTTAATAAATTTATTAGAAAAAAGTAATAGCAATTTTAATTTAAAAACTTTTCAACAAAAGCGATTTTATTTCTCTTCTAACAACAATCAATTACTCGAGAATTAAATATTTAATATTTTATACTTAATATATTTTTAACTAATATTCGAGTCTATTTTTAACTCGATTAGTACTAATTATTATTTAAAAAAAAAACACAAAAAATATATAGAGTTTAATCAAAATACTATTGATCAAATTACTAATATTAAGTTCAAAAAAAATATATAGAGAATACTATTGTTAATCTTTGAAAAAACAAATTAAAAATATTTAATAATAACAAAATAAAGTACAATCTATATTATATATCTTTAATTAATTTCGATAATATTATTAAATTCGATATTGTCGAAATTAATATTAATACTAAAATTAATATATTAAATATTGCAAAAAGTTTTTAACTTTTATCTATTTCTATAAACTCGATTAAAATACTTTCGATACTATAGATTACAATATTTTTTTAATTGAGAGTTTCGATTTATTTGCAAAGTTTGTTAACAAAGATTCGAAATTAAAATATTAAAAATCTTAAAATAGAAACTTAATACAAAACTTTAGTACTATATTGTTTTTTTTAATTTCGAATAATAGATAATAATATAGTTTCTTTTTTTCTCTATTTTTTTTATTCTTTTTTTTGCTTTCTTTTTTGCTTGTGCGCTTAAGTATTTTTTTGTGCGTTAAAACTATTGTTAAAGATATATTGCGCAACTTTAATTGTACTCAAATTACAATTATTTAAATAAATCGATTTTTTTTACTTTCTATTATTTAATAAAAGTATAATATTTTAAGAAGATATTTTTTGCAATATATTTAATACTATCTTTTTTAACAATTAACAAAGTCGACAAGATATTTGCAATATTCGAAAAAACTCTATATTAAAAAAAATTCTATTTTAAAATTTTTTACTCGATATATTAATTCTATCTTTTTTACTATTTGTAGCAAGTTTTTGTTTAATACTTTTTGTTTTTTTTTGTAAACAATACTTTAAATATATTGTTTAACAACTATTTTGCTTTTTATATCTTATACTTTGTTAAAATTAAATTAATAAACAAAAACATTCTAGTATTTTTTGCATTAATTGTATTTTTGTCTCTCTTTATCTTTAATATTATTTTCTTGCTATTTTTATCTAATATTTAATTTTGTTTTAGAATATCTAGAATTTTAATATTATACTTTAATAATATATTTTAAATATTGTCGAGTTAATATTTTAGATTTTTGTTGTTAACAATTAAATATTTTTAAGTATTAAGAATCTTTAATATTATATTCGATATTATTAAAATTAAAATAAATTGCAAAAAAAAAATCTAAAAAAATCTATTATTTTGCGCTTTCTTTATTTCTCTAGCTAATATTTTAATTAAAGATACTTAGATTTGTTCTTTTTTTGCTTTAAATTTAACTTTTTATATTAATTAATCGAATTTTTTTTTTAAAATAACAAATTAAGTAACACAAATTTAATCAATTTTTTTTGAATATTAATAATATTGTATTGTTTAAATCTCGATTAGTAAAAACTTTTAATTCGATTTTATAATAGCAATTATTTTTTTTCTTTAATACAAAATTAATTAATTTCTATATATCTCGAAATATATTATATTTTCGATTTATTATTTTTGCTATCTATTTTTTGAGTTTAAATTTTTTTGTTTCTATTAGATTTTTTTGTTTGTTATTATTTTTGCAATTTATAGAATTTTGTTTTTTTGCAATAGATTTCTCTATTAATATTCGATTTAGTATATTTTTTTTATTTTAAATACTCTTATACTATTTCGAAAACAAAAAGATAAAATATATTAGTTTTTTGTTGTATCAATTTGTTCTATTAAGTTGTTAATATATTTTTGCAATAAATAAAAAAAAAATTAAATATAAATTCTTTAAATATCTAAATTGTTAATATTTAGTCTATATATATTTGTACAAATTAGAATTCTCAAATATAGACAATTTTTAAATTTTTTTTTAAAAGTTTTCTAAATATATTTTTTGTTGTTCTTAACTATAGAAGTTGCTATTGACTAAATTTATTTTGTTGTTTTTAGCAAATAGTTTAAGATCTTTATTTATTGTCGATTATATTTATATATTTTGTTTATATTAATTATTTTTTTAATATAGATAATTGTCTTTAAAATATCTTAAGATCTTTTAACTTGTATTAACAACATATATTGCAAATTCTTTATATATTTTTTAATATATTTTATAGAATTAAATTGCATATATATTTTTAATCTATTTAAAGATATTTTAAAAAACTTTATATTAGAGACAAATTTATATTATTTTTTTATATTTTTTAGAGTTTTGTTATTAAGTATAACTAATATATCTATTATTAATATTTTAAAACACAATTGCGTACAAAAAACTTTAAGACAAATATAATTTGTTCGAATTTTTTTTATTTGTTTACAAAATACAATTTGTTAATAGCAAGTATACAAAGTTTTAATTAATAGAACTTATAATACAAAATATTATTAAAGAAATTTTTGAATACAATAATCTCTAAACTTGTAAATACTGTTTTAGTTAAATTTAACTATTAAATATTATATAGAGAATACAATAATAGCACTAATTATATATATAGTCTCTATTGCGTATATTCTTTAGTATAATCGAATTATTGTTCTTATCTTTTAAAATTAATAATCGACAATTAATAATCTTCTTTAATTTTTTATATTAATTGTTTTTTAAAATAAAAAGAGATATAATTATTAACGCAATCTTTATTAACAACAATATAAACAACAATATCTAATATAGCAAACTTTTTTCAAATTTTGTCTTTGCAATTACAATTATATTTTTTTGTAGAACTATATTAAGTATTTCTAGTTATTTTTGTTTAATTTAGACTAATTGTTGGGTCGAATTTCGATTCCAACTATTGAAATCGATCTAATTCGACAATTCCAATATTAGAAATCGAATCGAAATTCGAGTTAATTTCTACTTTTTTAGAATCAATTCAATTTGATTCGAGTCGATTTTCGATTTCAATATTAGAAATCGAATCGAATTGTTAAGAAATCGAAAATTATATTATTATATTAAAAATTACTATTTTAAAATTTGTATAATTATAATATATTATCAAGATTACAGTTTGCTATATTATTAGATTATAATTACTTGTTAATATAGAATTTTGTTTAATTTTTTTTATATTTGTATTACTCTTTTATATTATTGTTTTACTTTAGAAATTTTTTCTTTAAATTACTTAGAAATATTGTTTATACTATTCTCAATTGCAAAATATATAATTCTTTAAAAACTTCTAATTAATAGCTGTCTTTATTCAAAAATAATTTTAGTAAATTTATTTTTTGTAATTTGCTATCTAGTACTTTATATCTTAATTACTTTGCAAGTTAATTCGATTAAAATTTTAATTGTACATTTAATACTAGAAAAAGAGAACTTCAAAAAATATTAAATAAGATTTTAAGTAATTTTTTATTACTTAAATAGTAAACTAAAAGACGAAAACAAATATATTAAATAGAATACAAATACTAAAATTTAGTTTAAAAAATAATAATTATATACTACAATTAATAAAAGTATCTTGCACAAGACTTAAAATAGATTTGTTTATTTATATTAAATTAGAAAAATTAATATTAAAATATAATCTAAGTTTTAAAACAAATATATTTAAATAGTCTCAATTATTAATAGTTTGTTAAAAATTGTTTGCAAAAGTTGTTACAAAATATTAAATTATTTTATTGTATACAATTATTTAAATATATCGAATATAAAAAAATATCTTTAATTTGCGTTTTATTTAAAACAAAAAAAATCTTAATTATAATTAGTTATTAATCTAATCTTTACTTGCGTAAGTTATTGTTAATAATACAAATAAATAATACAAAACTAATATATTAATAGAAGAAAAACTATATTAATTTGTTATTCTTTAGTTGAAATAATTAAAAAGATTAATTATACAAGATATTTATTAATTTGAATCTATTTTTTCAAATTATTAATAATTTGAACTTTCGAAAATTACTAGAAATATTTTAATTAAATTTAGTATTTCTAGATTGTATTAAACTATCGAAATTAATTTTTATAAATTTTAATTAAATTTGTAATAAAATCAAATCAAATTTAAAAAAGTTTTAATATATTTTTATTACTTTAGATATATAATCTAGTTCTTAAAAAGTTATTTATTTTAAAATATTAATATATTAAATTAATGTTACATTTTAATATTATAAATATTTTGTTAAATTTACTTTTCTTAATATCGAATATATAGATTAACAATTAATATTAGAATTTATAAAAATATTAGAATTCTTTAAAATTAAGAACAAACTTCTTAAAGATGTTACTAATAATATAAACAATAACAATATTTTAAAACCAAACTTAATAAAGTTTTAAATTAATAAAAATCTTAATAGAATAAATAACAAAATTCCATTTTTTGTTTAACTTATATTATTAATTTAATAGCTCAAGATTTTATTACAACTCTTAAATTAGAAATAATTGTTAACAATATTGTTTTTTAATTAGAGAATAAACAAATTTAGAATATTGTAAAAAGTACAAATTTGTTTGTTGTAATTAAAAAGATATTTGTTTATATAGTAATACAAAAAAATAATATATTTGCTAAATTTTATTTAGATTTGCGCTTTTACTATTGCTATTAATAGTTTGTTTTAATACTTAATTTGCTTTAGAATCTTTTAAAAGCAAAAAAATAAAAAATCTCGAAAACTAATATAAAATATTTGTATTTGTTAAAATTCTATCTATTTAATACTTTGTTGTGCGTATTAACTACGCGACTATATTAATTTTTAAGTAAAAAAATATTTAAAAAATCAAAAAATTTAACGTATTTAATTAAACAAAAGCAAGTAACAATCGATTTAACTATTTAACAATATATTAAATTTTTTTTATAAATGCACTTTTATAGTTTCTCGAACAACTAATACTAATATTTATTTAAAATTTCGAATATTCGATATAGTATTTAATTATTTTAATTATTTAAAGAAAACTATAACAAATTATAGCTATTTTTTAAAAAAAAAAATATTGAAAGTTTGTAAAAAAGCTTCGACAAAACTTGTTAAATATTATTCGAAAATAGAAAAACTTAATAAAATATTATACAATTTTGTTAATATTTTAGATTCTATATAGAAATTAAGTTTTTAGAAAATATAAAACAAAAAAATAAATAATAGTTTTGTAAACTACAAAACAAAATATTAGACAAAATTTAAAATCTATTTTCGATATTATTATAATTTAGTTGCTACTTTAAAAATAAAAATATAAAGAGCAAATATTGTTAAAAAAATAATACAATATAATAATATTTTTAATTTTTAGTTAATTTTTTTTATACTTTGGCGCAAATATTGTAAGATTCTTATTTCGACAATTTTAATATTTTTGTTCGATTTAAAATAAAGATAATTAATATTTTTGCATTAATATTGTAGTCGAATAACCAGGTAATATTAGGCTATGGACTTGGGGATGTTTGCCACCAGTACTAGCGATCTATCTGCAGTACATATGCGATCTCTCCCACTTAGATCTTAGAATCTTAGCTACTTAATACACTATTAGACTATATAGTGCGGTCCATGCTTGCATTGCGATAAGTCTCTATTGTTATAGTTGCCTACTAACTAGAATTCTATCCCTATCTCGTTACAATATTATAGAGAATAAATATTTAATATAGAAATATTAAAAAAATAATACTTCGAACTATTTTAAGTTAATACAAATAATTAGAGATATTTTTTTTGTTTAGTATTATTAGTAGATATTAAACAAACTTTTAGTTTTGTTCGAAAAATATATTAATAAAATTGATCTTAAATAAGTTTGCAAACAATTAAGCAAATTATAATAATTAAATACTATAATTGTACTATAAATTTAAATTAAAAAAAAACTATTATTAAATTATAAAATATATATTGTAGAATACAAAATAATAATTAGCAAGTTAATAGAAGTAAGAAAAAAATTCAAATAAAATTTGAGATTGTTTTAAGTAAAATTTATTTATAGCTAAATTATTGTATAAAAGATTTTATATTTATAATATTGTTATAAATAAACAAATATTATTAACAATAATATAGATAAATAATATATTTAAAATGACTAAATACTTAATATTGTATTAAATTAATTTTTTTAATTTTTTAAGAATTATATTATCTCTAATTTTATCGGCAAATCCGGGACCCCTACTTAGAAAGTGCCTGTTGCGAAAACTGCTAATTTGGCTATTAGCTAGTTCAAGATTTATTTAGCAGCAAAAGTCTTGGCGCTTGCTTGACAAAAATCTAATTTTGATGTTCGAGATACGCACGAACTTTCGCAATGCTTCGCTTACGTCTTTATTTATTACTTGTTTACATTATAGTAATTTGTATAGCAAAATCGAACAATTTGTAAGATTTCTATGCGCGAGTTATGCGTTGACGAGAACGTCTTTATAACGTGATTGTGTTGTGCGCATAATAGTCGAGAAATGCGCTTGTAAATTGCGCTCGTGAATTGCGTTCGTACTATAAGACTTAACAACGTACAAGATTAGATCTTGACAAAGCGTATATCAATTACGCGTCTACAAATTCTACTAATTGTAGCTTAATCTTGCGCTTGATTATGTAAAGCGAACACATCAACATATTAGCTAATTTGACTATTAGTTACTAATAGTACTATTAACAAGGGTTCTAGAATTGCCAATGTTTAATATATATTTAAATATAATAAGATTAAATAATTAAGTCTTAATAACTTAATAATAGTATATTTAATTTCTTGTAATAATAATATGCAATCTATAATATTGTTTAAAATAGCATTATAGTACTATTTGAAATTATACTATAGATTGCATATTATTAGTATAAGAAATTAAAAAAACAAAAATTCGAATTTTTTTTAAAATACAATAATTTTCTTTTTGTGCAATCTTCTATAAAATTATATAAAACAAGATTGTTAAACTCTTTAATTAGAGATATTAAATCAATAATTTAACTCTAATTATTTAGATAATCTAAATATATAATTATAATACACTTTTTAGTTATTATATTTAATAGAGAGAAATATTAAAAATATATATAGTAAAACAATATATTTAATAGATAATGCAACAAGATAATACAAATAATAAAGTGCAATAAATAAAATAGTTTAAATTCTAAATTTCTTGTTAACTATTTCGAATTTCGATATAACAAAGATATTTAAATATTAATTTTATTACTATTTACTATAATAAAGTTCTAGATTTTGCATTAATTGTTTCAACAATTGCAAATCTTTAAACTTAATAATTTTGCAATTAATATAAATAGCAAGAAAATTGCTATCTAAATATATAAAACAAAATATTAGTATATTTTGTATAGAAACAATAGTAATACAAATAAATAATATACTTATTAGAGAAAAAATTAATTATAAAATTCTTGATAATTTTTTAAAGAACTAATAAGATCGATATTTAAATTTGATATTTTTTATTATTTTCTCTATTAATAACTTTATTTTGCAAGATTTTTCGAATTAATTTTGCAAAAAATATTTTCGAAATTAATAAATTATTAGTCTTCTAATATTTGCAAATTTTATATAAATCTATTGTTTCAAATTTGTATTTATATTTCTTCTATATTATAAATACTTAGCTAATAATAACTTAATATATTATCTCTTTATATTACTTTATATACATTAGAAACTATCTTAATCGATTTCTTTTTTTTGTTATAATTAATTTGCGTTGCTATATTTTTTTGCAATTTTTTGCTCTCTATTTTACAAACTAAATTAAGTATATTAGCAATATATAATATATTAAATGTATTATTCGAATATATTATTAATTTTGCAAACAATAAAAATACTATAGATTGCAAAATATCTAATTCTTTAAAATTGACAAATAACAATTCTAAAGACTTAATTAAAATTAATAATAATAAAGTAAAAATAAGATAGAAGAAAACAAAAAATAATACAAAAATAATAAATAACAAATATAGAAATACAAAATACAAAAATAATAATAATAATAATAACAAAAACAAAAACAATAATAATAATACTAAGAATAAAATTAATTACAAGTTTGTAGAAATCTTAAACTAGTTTATAGTATTAATAAGTTCAAGTATATTATCTAAATATATTACTATATACTTTTCGATAAAATATAAGATCGAAGTTTATTAAAAAACTATAATAGTTGTAATCTATTTACTATATAAATATTAAATAGTTTATATATATTACTTTATTGTATTACTATAGAATATTTAGATAAAAAAATAATAAGATTTAAAATCTAATTTATGTTTATCAAATTTGCTACTAAATAACTTTATCTCTTAACAATTCGATTCGATTTTAACTCTAGAAATCGATTCGATTTAACTATAAAGCGTGTCTCGCAATACTAGATCTACTTCGCAATAGCGTACTTAGCGTACATTAATATATGCTTGACAAAGAATTGCGCAAACTAGATTTAAGCAAAACTAGTATCGAATTAACAAATACTATCTGCGTATTGTTTTCTTTTAATAGCAAACAAAAAAGCGTCTTATAAAAGTAAGATTTTTCTTGTATTTGCGTTTTATAGCAATTAGTTTTATTACAAATACTATTATTACTATTATATATACTATCTAACTTAACTTGCTTAAATACGTAGTTTTATTTAAAGAGATAATAGCTACTTTACAATTCTAATTGTTTTATCTAAACAAAATTGTTCAATTAAAAGTAATAGTTAACAAACTATTAATAACTTGCTTTTGCAAACATATTTAGAGATTAATTAATTTTTAGAATATTATTAATAATTAATTGCGTAAAGAAATTTACGCAAATAATATATCTTAAAAATTAGACAAAAATAATTATCTTAATACTAGTACAACTATTAATTAGAGCAAAGAAAATATTAAAATATTTAATTTTAAAAACAAATTTATATTGTTTATCTTAACAAATATTATTATATAATATATTAATAATACAAATATATTACAATTTCTAAAATTCGAAATTAAGTTTGCAATTGCAAAGCTTTAACTTGCAGAATATATTAATAACTATTGTTGCAAATATAGTAATAATTACTATTAATTTAATTAATACAAAAGTATATTAACTATATAAGTTTAGAAATTTAATTCGAGAATTGCAAAGATTATATTTAAAATAATTTTGCAAACTACTTTAATAAAGAGTCGAAGATACTTTAAGTTATATTATATTTTACAAAAAAGCAATATAATTAATAACACAAATATATGCAAGAAATATATAATAAAAATAAAGAAATTATTTAAAACTATTTTCTTTAATATATTAAAAAATTTCTTAATATATTTAAGATTTGCAATATAAAAATTAAATTTAAATTTAAAAATATAATATCGACAATTCCGGAACTCTTGTTAATAGTACTATTAGTAACTAATAGTCAAATTAGCTAATATGTCGATGTGCTCGCTTTATATAATTAAGCGCAAGATTAAACTACAATTAGCAGGATTTGCAAACGCGTAATTAACACGCGCTTTGCCAAGATCTAATCTCGCACGTTGCCAAGTCCTACGAACGCTATCTACGGGCGCAATCTACGGGCGCAATCTACGAACGCAATTTACGACTACTATAGCACAACACAATTACGTAATAGGGATGTTCTCGCCAACGCATAATTCGCGCATAGAAATCTCTCGAATTGTTCGATTCTATTATACAAATTACTATAGTGTAAACAAATAACAAATAAAGACGTAAGCAAAGCATTGCGAGAGTCTATACGCATCTCGAACATCAAAATCGAATCTCTATTAAGCAAGCGCCAAGACTTTTTCTGCTAAATAGATTCTAGACTAGCTAATAGTCAAATTAGCAGAATTCGCAACTAGCACTTTCTAAGCAAAGATTCCGGAATTGCCGATGAAAATAACAATCTTATTAAGAAATTAAGAAATTTGCTATTTATTTAAATAATTTATACTTGCAATTAAAGAAATTAGTTATCGACAATAAAAAAATACAAAATCTAAAAAACAAATATGTTAACAAAATTTGTTAAAAAATGCTTTGTTAACAATATAGCTATATTAGTATTATATAAATATATAATAGATTTATTGAAATAAAACAATATCTACAATCAATTAAAAAGCTATTAAAATCAAATAGTATCTCTTATATTATTAAAAACTTTAAAAAATATAATAAAGAAAATCAATCTTTATATAAATAAGATAATTTGTCAAGCGCAACTAGCAATACAAACAATTCTATTATATCGATTATTAAAATTATTATAACTATACAAATTAAAAATAGTATTAACAATAACTAGCAAAACAAAAACAATTGTTAAATATTTGTTAAAAAAAATGTTGTATCTATTGATTACAAATACTATATATACAATTAAATAAATTACAAATTAAGTAACTCTATATATTTGCAATATTAAAAGTAAATAAAAAAACAAAACAAAAGTAATATACTTTTAAAAAAAATTAAAATCTAATACTTGTTACTACAATATTAGATATAAAAAATTAAAAACAACAAATTAGAATATTAATTTAAATAGTATTTGTTAATATATTATATAATATATACAAAATTAAGTATTTTATTAATTTAGAAATTAAAGAAAATTTTATCTTGCAATTCTTTGTTAAAAATACACAACTATTTAAAGAATTTTTTTTGTTATTGTAAATATAGATTGTTAATAATTGTGTTATTATCTTATATAAAATACAAAAACTTTCTATTGCTATTATAAATAGCAAAAAAATATACAAAAACAATTGTTTTAAATTCTATATTATTAATATACAAAATTATAAAATAATTTTTAAATTATTTTAACTCAAAAAAGTTAATTTAAATATATAATAATTAAATTGTATTTAAATCTATTAAAATAGTTTTGTTAAACAATTGAAAAAAAAAAATTAAATAATTAATTTTAAGAAGTTTGTATAATTTGCTATATTTGCTCTTAAGAGTTATAGCAAAATCTATATCGTATTTTTATATTAAACACTATCTTCAAAAAAGCTTTTAAAATATACAAAAAAAAGATTGCAAAATACAATATATTTTAAATTAAAAAATTAATTATTTCGAATTAAATTAAGAAAATTATAGAGATATTTTTAAAAAAAAATTCAAATACGCTTAATATATATAATTAGATAAAATATTTAATTAATTTTGTAAAAAGCAAGATATTATATATAAAATACGTATATAATATATTGCGAAATAAATTAATTGCAATACAAGTATATTTTGCAAATATATTAAAGAAAAACTAAATATATTCTTTTAATAGTTTTATCAAATTTTTAATATTAATTGTAAAAAAATCTAATAGTAGTTTGCGTCTTTATATAAACTATTGCAAACTTAATAAAATTATTATTAAAAATAAGTATTTTCTTTCTCTTTTTTTAGAAACGTTTAAGCGCTTTGCAAATGCAAAATTTTTTATTAAAATTAATATATATAATATATATTATTGTATTTAAATTTGTTAAAATAATAAATAGAAAATAATTTTTTGTATTTAATATAAATAGTTTAAATATTAAATTATACTCTTTAATCTTATTAATACTTTTACTATTTTCTAATTTTATATAAATTATATATTAAAATTGTATATTAATATTTATTATATAATATATTTAAATAATATACTTATTTATTTAGATTCAAAAAAGCAGTATTAAAAGAATATTCGCAAAATACTTTGTATATTGCTCGAATATCAATTATATATAAAGCTATTAAAATATATATTTAATTGCAATAAAATAATTTCTCTAAATTTTATAATTAAAAAGCAAGATATTTAAATAAAACAAACTTATATTAAAACTATTTAAGAATAATTCAAACTAAAATTAACAAAAAATATTTTTATATTTCTTAAATTTGCGAAATTCTATTAATACTTTATTTGCAAGTTTTTTTAAATTGTAGTATTTTTAATTAATTTAACTATAAATACAAAAAAAAGCAAAGTATACTTGCAATTTATATATATTAAAAAAGCAAAAAAGGTTTTTAAAATATTTAAAATTGTTTTTATTATTATTTTTATTCTAAAATACTACAATTAAAGTACTTTTCTTTGTATAAAAATTAATATATTAAATTGTAAAACAAAAAATATATTTAATTAACTTAACAAAGATACGCAATAATATTTTATTATATTTATTAGTTATAAATTCAAAGAATTTAAAATTTGCTAAAATATATACAATAAAAAGCTCTATATTATTGTACTAGCTTTTAAGTTTTAAAAATATTATTTACAAAATAGCAAATATATTATTTGTATAATTATAAATTATAACAATCTTTGTTATTTTATAATTATAAAAAAGTTTTTAATTAAATAAGTTTGCTAAATTAAGAAATTAGTTGCATTATATTTTAATATAGAATATTGCAAAAAAAAACTTAATTTTGCAAATATATTGTTAAAAAGATTTAATATTATAAAATTTAATAATAGCAAAAATAATAATAACAATTTTTTATCTATTTTGCAAAACAAATTTTACAATTTGAAATATTAATTAAAATTGCAAAAAGACAAAGATATTTCTACTATAATTAAATTTGCAACTTTAATAGCGCAACTAAATAATACTACTATTACAAATACTTAAATTATAGATCTAAATAAAAAAGTTTTTAAAAAATTATATAATATTTTAGATTCTATATTGTTTTAATTTTTAATATAATAAATTGTAGAATTAAAGAAGTTCTTTGCTAATTTAAGAAAAATCAATAGCAATATAGTTGCAAAAACTACAATAGAAAAATACTTTTATTATAAAAAAGCAATAGTATTAAAGATTCGCAAATAAATAAAATAAACTTTCGAAATAAAATATTAAAAAAAAAATTACTATATCGAAATTTCGCAATCTATATCTCAAAAAACGCAATAACAAAGATAAAATTCTTTGTATATATTATAATAACTCTATATTCGAGTATTTTATATATTAACAAATTGAAAATACAATATAATAAAAATATTATTAATCTAGTATAATTAAGAAAATTAATAAGTATATTTGTATTTATTCTAATTGTTAGCGCACGCGTATTTACTATTATAAACTATATAGAGAACTTAACTTAATATTTTCTAAAATTTGCAATTCTTTAAAATAATAACAATAGACTTTATTATAAATATATTTTTTATAAAAGATTTATATACTAAAAAGATTAATAATATAATTTTAATATTAGTTAATAAACTAATTAAGTACGCAATCTATATTGCAACTATTAAAAGACTTAATACAAGAAATTTTGCAAAACTTTTATAAAGAGAGTTTGTATATTATTATAAAATAATATATAATATTATTTTCGACAAAAATTTGTTTTTTACAAGCTATTTTTAATCGATATTGTGCTAGTATCTAGATATAAAGTATTAATTTAATACTATATTTTATTTGCAAATTAATAATTAAACAAAGAGACAAAATTAAATCTCAAAATATTATCTATATATTTACTATAATTATAGACAAAATAATTAACTAAAATTGATATATATAATTGCGTTTATATATAATAATAGTATTTACTTAAGTACTAAAAAAGCTTTTTACAAATTATTAACAAACTATATTGCAAACTTTGCAAATATATCTATAAATAGACTCTTAACAAAAAAATCTTTAGTTACAAAATAAGCAAAATAATTGCAAAGTACTAGAAAGTACTTAAAAGAACTATAAGTAGTAATTTCGAAACAACAAACAAAAAATTATAATAAGAATTACAAATTAATAAGTTTTTAAATAAACAACAAAGTACTAGTACAAAGTATTAATATACATATATTGCAATCTAAGAAAAAAATTAATTATTATTAATTAAAACTCTTTACTATTTTAATTAAAAAAAATATATATATTAATTAAATCTATTTGCAAAATATAAAACAATTTATATTATTTTTTATATTTTGCTACTTAAATTTTAATATTTGCGAGACAAAGATTTAAAATCGAAATTAATTTTTATCGAAAATAAAAAGAAATAAAATATTAAACAAACAAATTAAAAATAGTATATTTAAATATTTAATTAGATAGCTTAACGCAATCTTATAAAAAAAAATATAAAAGTTTTTAAAATATCTTAAAAACACAATAGACAAAATTTAGAAGTTTAAAAGAAATCAAAAAAATATAGCATAATTACAAAGATATTAAAAAAAATAAAATAAAATAAAAATAATTAACAAATTAAAAAAATAAGAATAATTATATAAAAACAAATAAAGCAAAAAATTAAATTAAAAGTCGAAGATTATATTTCTAAAAATTACAAAAACTTTTATAGTAATATAAAGACTTAAAAATAGATTTATATATATAAAAATAAAATTATATATATATATTTATACAAATTAATTTTTGCTATTTTAAAGATAGCAAACAAGATATATTTTAATTGCAATTGTTATAAATAAAAAAATTATTGTTATAAACAAAACTAACATATATTAGCTTTATATATTATAGACTTTGCAATACAATTTACTATAGCAAAATAATTTGCAAATTCTAGTACAAAAACTCTTATTAAAAAGTAAGCAATTAAAATTAAAGATTACAATATAATAGCAAACAACTTAAAGAAAATAAAAAAGATTATTAATAATAACAATTGCAATTATATAAGTTAATCTAATATCTCTTTTAAAATCTATATATTATACTTATTATATTATATACAATAGTTTATCTTTAATTAAAAAATATTAATAACAATAGAAAAAATTATTATAATAGCAACAACAAAGTAAATACACAAAACAAAAAGAAATATAATAGCAACAATAAAATTTAATTTGCAAAAATATTTTGTTGCAAAGTAACAAAAATACTTAATAATACAATTTGCTATTAAAAAATATATAATAAAGAGATTTTGCTTAAAAACAAATATATAGCAATAGTATTAAATAACTATTGTATATTGTTAATTTTATTTCTATTTCTTTTAATTTGCAAATATATTCTAAATTGCAATTAAAAAACAAATCGAAAAAAACAAAAAATACAAATAAAATTATAATAAACAAAAAAAAGTTAAGAAAGCAAAAGAAATCGAAATTAAAACAAAAAAAATAAAAATCGAAACAAAAATAATAAAAATAAACACAAAAGTAGATACAAAAACAAATACAAAAATAATAACAACAACAATAGCAATAATAATAAACAAAAAATATTTGTTAAAATTGCGCAAACAATTTGTTTGTATATATATTAGTTTTGTTTTTAAAATAATATTAATACTATTAAGCTACTTACTATTGTTTAATAATTTATAAAAATACTAGTAATACTCTATATAATAAAAAGTTAATTAAACTTTTAAATTAATTTTGCAATTACTTCTATTACAATTAAAATTAAAACAAAATTGTTTTTTATATAGTATATAAACAATTTTAATACTTGTATATTAATTGCAATAAGTAAATAAAATACTAGAGAACAAATATTTACAATTGTATTTGCAAAGTCGCAATATTTAATTGCAAAAAAGATAAAAATTATTATTATTATTGTAAAACAAATTTAAAAATTGCAATATTAATTGCGTTAATTTATATTAAGTATTGCAATAATTAAATATCTTTACAATTTGCAAATAAACACAAAAATAGAAATATTTATATTTATAAAATTGTTTTGCAAAGTAGTATAAGAAGCAAGAAAACAAAATAGTAATAATACTATTTATATTACTATATTGCGTCTAAGAACAATAGCAACGCGTCTATATATTATAGAGAAGAATAAATTATTGCTATCTATTTAATATTTGTTAAAAGCAATTCTATTAAAAAGATAAATCTACAATTATTAAAATAGACAAAAAATAATTGTAAATATATTATTACAAATATTTATTGCTTTTTTATTATCTATAAGATATAAGAAACTATTCTAGATATTTGTTTTTATCTTATTGTTGTTAAAAATAATTGCAAAATAAAATTTTATATATTTACAAAATTGTATATTAATCTTGTAAATATATTGTTACAGATATTTATTGTTTTCTTATTATTTATAGAGTGCGAGAAATTACTTTAAATATTTGCTTCTATTTATTGTTGTTAAAAGATAAGTAATTGCGAAGTAAAACTTTGCGCGTCTACGTTGCAATATATATAGTTTTATAAATATTGTTACAATAACAATTTAAAAATTATATTGTAGCTAGAACTAATAATATAGATCTTAGAGATTAAGATTTTAAGAGAGAATATAATTGTAAAATATATTTTGCAATACTAGATTTACTTTGCAATAGTATATTTAATATACGTTAATATATATTTGACAAAGAGTTGCGCAAACTAGATTTAAATAAAATTAATATTAAATTAACAAATACTATTTGCGTATTGCTTTCTTTTAATAGCAAACAAGAAAGTATTTTATAGAAAATAAGATTTTTCTCGCACTTGCGTTTCTTAGCAATTAGTTCTACTACAAATGCTACTATTATTATTATACGTGCTATCTAACTTAACTCGCTTAACTACGTAGCTCTATTCAAAGAGATAGTAACTACTTTGTATTAACTCAATTTTCGATTTTAAGTTTAGAAATCGATCTGTTAAGACTTTCGAATCAAGTTGATTTAAATTGTTAAGATTTAGATTAATTAATTGACCCGAACTTAATTAATCGATTCGAGATAGTTAATCTAGTTTAATTTTAAATTCAAACGCATTTTTTACAATATTAATAATCTTTTTCTCGATTGTCTCTTTGTTCTACGTCTTGTTATTATCTATATTGTTCTCTATTCTAAAATATCGCAAAAATTGAAGAAAAAAATTTGATAATAAATTTTACTTGCAGTCGATACAATAAATCGAAAAAGTTATAAATCTAAATTAACAAAATAATATAGCTAGAAGAAGCGTCAAACAAAATAGCAAAAATATACAGAAAGTAATTGTATCTATATATAGATTGCAATTTTTTAAAAAAAAAAAAAATTATTTTCAAAACAATATTAGTCGATAGTTAAGTTAATTAATTCTTAAAATAATACTATTAAATAGAATATAAATAGTAGTATTGCAATTAATTTGTTAATAAATATATAATTAAAGTAGCAATATTAAGTATACGATTTTCAAATATATAATAAGAATTTTTTTGATATACTATTATCAAAATAATTTCAAAATATTAGAAAATAGAAGTTTTGCTCTTAGATCTAATACAATTATACAAAAGAGAAGAAAACAACGCTATAACAAATATTATGCTCGATGCGAATATGTTTAGACATACTAAATGCTAGTGCATTTACTGCGTCGAAACTAATCTCTAGTAACAGCTCTAGCGCAACCCTAACATAAGCGAACCCGCTAGGGTTCGGTTGAGGATTTTTTTTTTTCTTTTGCATTAGGTCTGACTACTGAGGCAAGGCCTCTGCTAAAACCTCTGCTATGTGAAAATTCAAGCTACCGCAAGCCACACGACAGGAGTAGAAAGGCGATTGAGATTTATGCCGGCTCTGAGGTTCCTTCATCTCAGTCTAATTCAGGGACGAAAAAAGAAGAAGGCCTCGGCCGATTCAGATACTAATCCCTAAGTCTGTGCTAGGCTGTCTTATTTCATCCAGGAACCCCACAGCTTGTTGTCTTAGCCATGTCAAAAATAAGTACTTGTACCGCGGGTCGCCAACGCATGAAGCTGAGATGAGATCTAAAGCCGATTCTTCTTCTTTGGTGATTCTGGCTGACATGCAAACGATATAGGTCATCCAAAGTAGTGCTGATCAATCAAACAAGCACGACTCGTCTGCCCTTGTCCTGCAGTCAGTGTTCTATAATTTCATAACTTGATACGACCTCAGGTGAAATACTCGACATCTGAAAAGACTTGCGGTTCAGCATTAGGAATCTTACCGTCAGAATCTAATTCAAGGCCAACATTCACGGCAGCCTCAAGACATTCTATGTATACCCATTATCCTCGATGGGTAAGGCAGCCTTTATATATAAATGCTTTTGCGCATCTCAATCAAGGCCTCCATATTCCTCAACAAATCTGTTTACTTTCCCATCCAATTACTTGCTTCCAAGAAATTGCAGAACTCACATTTCTCACATTCTCTTGTCTTCTTGTGCCATTACAGTGTTCTGCAATAATGTACTTGCTTTCGCTTCTCCCTTTCTTAGCCACCGGTCTGGCGTCCCCCCTTCCTTTATCAGGCGTGGTTCAAGCATGCACAGCAGAACAATTGCAACAAGGCACTTGCAACGCTGCGCCAGCCCCAAAATCCTTGATCGCCTGTCGCGCCAACATCGACAACTCCAATATTCCTTCTCCAGGCTTGGATCTAGGCAGTCTGCCCCACCACGTAAGCTGTGTGCTTGTTCCTAAGGCGGACTTCAGCGCGGCCCTACAAATTCCCAAGATCGTGTTTAGCAATCCTCAACAGACGACTGTTGCAATAGCAGACGCTACTCAGGGTACACTGGCTCCCCCTGTCGGGATTGGAAACTATAATGATCCAGCAGGCACTCTACCATTGTCCACGGGTACGGTTTCTGCGGCCGGTCATGACAAGAGAGGTGACGATGATTCAGCTCTTGAGGACGGTATGTCCGATTACGACGAGGATACCATCGATCGCCTACTAGTCCTTCTAGAGAGAGACGAGCAGGGGAAAAAGCATCCTAGCGTCGACGATGGCGAACAAGAGCCCGTAGCCCATTTCATTGAGACCTCGCATACTGGCCTGGAAAGCAGGTCATCGTTGGACCTTGTTCCTCGTATGGCGTCTGGCCGCCAAATATTTGTCGGCAACGCCAATTATCGTCAGACCGCGCGGCAACAAGGTATTATTATAATCGAGGCCGATGAACCCAATCCGGCCGAGAGGATCTGTATTATCACGCCGCAACAAGTGAACAACCCGCTTATCAACGAAGACTCAATCGCCTACGCATGGGTACGTAAGGTCCCTTAGACGATCTTACGTTGTCTCTGCCCCCAATCTCCTTCTATTTCCATTTCGCCTACGCAAAAAGATCGAAATTCCGTACTCTTATTCATAGGCTGTGCTACCTTCTTAGAACGCAGAGAGCTGACTTCAAATCTTTTAGATCAATAAACATAAATTCGAAATCTACCTCGTCAAGATGTTCTTCAAGAACAAGAATGCCGCGATCTCTCAGATCTACGCCTCCCAATTCGGTTCCATCAGGCAGGCGTTGACGCAGTGCGGGCACGCTTTGTCCCGCATGCAAGATATCCTCAATTCCGAATTGAATTTGATCGAAGTATCCGCCAACATCAACCAGCTCAAGAAGATGCTGCTCTAGCACGACGGCGTTGCGGATTGGCACAATAAGCCTAGCTGGAACAGCGTCATCCTGATAGCTAGGACACATTAGGTACTCTATCGCAGGCTCTTAGTACATTGTAAAGGAACGTGCTAATTGATAGAAATCAGTATCTTACGCTTATCCAAAATGATTACAACACTGTAGCGTTTCTCGTTGCCAAAACGATCAATTCGGTTACTATCCAGAATTATGGCGACCCCTCGATCACGCCTAGCCCTAGTAAGGCATCTTGTACGGTTGTCGCTGATTCAGCCATGTTGACTTTGTAAAGGCCAGGACTTCATCACCTACGCGCAGCGGATATTTTCAGTCGCTTTGGACATGACCGCTTAGATCACGACTCCGCTGGATGTAGCAGGCGAATACGATTAATGCTCTGCCAAGTCCATGAGAAGCTTCTACGGAAATATCGTTGGATAGAGGCTCATCTTTTGGAGTGAGAATATTACCTTGTCCGACGTAAATTAGGTTCACCAGACGAGTTTAGAATACAATGGTGTTTGATGCAAGAATCCTACACACAGCGAAGTCAAACTATGGTTATTGAATTCCCGAAAGACGTTCGGGGATCACTTGCATATAGACATTCAAACAGGGTTGTCTTCAGGAAGTGAAGTCTTATATCAAAGGGTCATCTGTTCGTTTTCATTGCCGATATGCGATGTTTAGTGTTTCCCTCAGCCAGCCGACTATTCTTTCCATATTGTTATAGTATAGAAACATGTCCGATCTACCTCTGTCCAATACATTCCTATCACTCCGAGCATCCACGAAGTCAGGATATGGGTAGCCAACGTCACGCTCGCTACCCATCGCTCTCTTCCGAAAGATCCTCGATTCGTCTGAACGAAGACGCCGCGCTCGCCCAGTAACTATTAAGCCAACGAGCGCCATATTTGTACTTAAGCAGCAGCTTTACTTTTCCCTCACGCTCGACATCCGACCCTTTTGCCAACTGCAAGAGCACCGTGTACCCATCCCGTGCCTTGTCCACCTTCGCAAGGAGCAGCAGTCGCAACATGGTTTCGCTGCCTTGTTTTGCCGTCTTGGCCAAGCTGATACCACTTCTGATGGCCCACCTCCTGCCGTAACCAAATTCCAGAAGCAGTCGTACTTTCGCCTCGCTATCACATACGGATCTCTTCGCTATCTGGTAGAGCGGACCATACCAACGAGTCTGTCGAAAAACATCGGCACCCGCCTCAAGCAGTGTTTGCATCAGCGCGTGGCCGGACAATCTTGCTGCCAGTCCCAGTGCAGTGTCAGATATGTCCGTTGCATCAACGTTTACGTGCGCCCCATGTGCAAGGAACAATCGCACCAACCCGGGTTCTTCAACCTGGATAGCTTCTTGTAACAAGCTCTGTTTTCTTTTGGGAGGCAAATTCACGTATGCCCCCCTCTCGAGGAGCAACTGCACTATCTCATCATTATGACCTTCCACCAAGGGAATCCCATCGTGTAACGCGGTATCCAACAGAGTGTATCTACAAGTGAGTCCATGCCTTTCTGCAGTTTGCATTCTTGGACGGATATCGGCGCCATTATCGAGCAAAAAGCGCGCTATTGGTACAGCGTTTTCTCCTATAGATTGGACTGCCGCCTCCAAAGGGGAGAAGTTCGTATGACTACCAAGACCGGGAACAAAGGCATTGACATCGGCCCCATGCTCTACCAGGAATCGTACTACTTCTTCATCGCCCAACCACGCAGCTGCAGATAAGGGGCTATCTCTATATTGGGACAGAGGTGCATTGATGTCTGCCCCGTAGTCAAGCAAGATCTGCATACTATCAATAGGGGCAAATGCCATTGCTGTACTGCCTTCACAATCAACATGATTAACTTCTGCCCCGGTCTTCAGAAGCTCTCGCATAAGGCTTTCGAGGCCGAATGACGCGGCAAGATGTAGCAGCGTTGCTCCCTTCACTAGATTGTCAGACCTTGATATGTATGTTGAAAGGTGCCCAAGCATCCGTTCATAGAAGTCTGAAGGCGGACAATTGAGTTGGCGAAGGAGCCCTGCTAGCGATATGCCCCGTCGTTCGGCCCTTTTAGCATGAGACAGCCATGAAGTTGTTGCATAGTGAATAAACGGAAAGCGGTTTTCGATTTCATCTCGTAATTCTCCATGCACCGGCATGGCAGACCTGCGCTGGGTATTTTCCGCTCTGGTGCTTGGGATACTACGATCTTTATCGTACGGCACCATCTCGAAAGCTAATTTTGAGTAGTCAAGGCAAAACACGCATAGATCGTAGTGACTTTCGCCAACAGCGTCACTTTTGGGAGTAAAACCCAAACACCGAAAATTGTCCTTCCGCCAGAAGTCATTGACAGATTCGTGGATGAATTGTACATGACTTTTCCCGAAATCGGAACCATACTTGACCTCGGCCAGACCTCCTGAAAGACTAAGGACCAGTTTCTCTACCTGCGAATTGTTGCCTGGGGAGACCAAGTCATTGACCGGAAATGGTGACCGTCGAACAGAAATGTCATCGCACGCCAGGGCGTGAATAACGGCTATAGCTTCTATGGGTTTCTGTGCAAGAAAGATACACTGCATGAATCGCAGTGTTCGAGACCGTTTCTCGGCATTCACGACGTTCGTCAATATATACTCATATATCTGGCTCAAGTCCGAGGGCACTTCATTGAGTCTTCTAAGGATCGAATGCAAGGGCTCTCCATCGTTATATTCTTTTGTCACGACAGGGAGCATCAGGGCGACCCAAAGGAATACCCCTGATGATTTTCTTATCAAATTTACTTGCAAACTCTCAACAGCATTTTGGTGATCCGCATCTTTGACGAGCTGCCTATCCAGCTCGGCGACAGTATACGTAGCGATGTCCTCTTGATTCTCCTGGTCGATCCAGACATCGAGGCCACCGTGATCCACAAATACTGGGTATCGACGACAAGAGAAGCATATGCTGACGCGAGCTTGAGTCTCGGATATATCGTTGCTCAGCCTGTGGAAATAGTAAAGTAGGTCCTTTCCAGCATCTTCACCAGCCTCGTCGAGAGCATCTACAAAGATTGTGATTTTCTGTTTCTCTGCAGCTGCGACGAGAAGCGTTGAGAAGAGATCACGCAGTTCCTCCAGTCGCCAATTTTTGGCATGTACTTCCCCATCTTGGAGCGTTTTCTTCTCTACCCAGGCTGTTTCAAACATGGTTCTCACCAGAGTAGCCTGACGAATGAGCTGATGTAGGAGCGTCCGAAGCATGCCAACCTGAGTATACTGCAGCTGACTGCCCCGTCTATGAAAGAAGAAGTACAGCTGTATTTGGTTAGCGGCGTGCTCCCTTGTGAAAGAGTCAAGAATCCGTTTGATGATTGTAGATTTTCCAGAGCCTGGTTTGCCCTTGATCCATAGGAGTCTGCGTTCTTCGTATATCCATCGCTGGTACGACTTATTTTGGAAAATCCAAGTATTCGTTCCTGGAAAAGCTTTCTCAACATCCTGGTGGCGATAGTCCATCTCGGGATACCATAGCGACGTTAAGCCCCCTTGATATCAGTTAGAACAATCGAATGAACAAGACTTATTTCATTGGACATTGTTGTAACCTTGATAGTTTGCGCCCACTTAGAAACATACTAGGATTAGTATGTCTCCTCAGCATTGAGATTTTGTTACTGACGTTCTGTGATTCTGTCCTCTTCAGTAGCCTGGTGGTCTTGGTTTCGCCGGCCCGCGATATTAGATAGAGGCTCAAGTATGCTAAGGAGAACATCCGTAACTCTACGATAGCCAATGTCGTCTCTGCTCGAGAATCTACACATATCCATGTGGTTCGCATCTATAGAGCAAATTTGCTCCGTCCCTGTAAACTGGGACGATGCATCAGCCACTACCTTCAATACCCTTATATTAGCCATATAACCGAACTCGAGTGAAGTGAAGTGAATTAACCTTGCGATTGAACCCCAAATACGCAATTCCTGTAATGCCACGTGTTTCTTGGAATGTAAAAATCTCTAAATTTTCACGTGATTGCAACTGCTGGAATCGTCTGTGACATTCTTCCAAAACTCCGCTGTCGACCTCCAAAGTACGGAGGTTTTGATTTGCAGTATCAAATCCTACAGCACTTGCGACCCGTCTGAAGGTCTCCCCTAAGTCCGAGAAATCGCTTCCCCTATGTGGAGTACCAAAGAACATGATGGCTTTTGTGGAATCAAGTAGCATCCTCTCGAGTCTTTGGTCACTTTCGCTACATAACAATAGCATCTATACACACTAAGCATTCCAGATCACGTTGAAACATGGCCGTCGAAAACCTACTTGCTTGACCAGTATGCCTTTCCATATAGTCAGTAATGAGTTACAGAGGACTCCTTGGACAACATTACCTCCCAAAGAATGTGCCACGAAGATCAACGGCCGATCCTTCTGTTATCGTGGAGTACAACGATCAGCCTCAGCTTCGCCGAAGGGGTCATTATGCAAGCCGCTGGTCTCTTACACAAGTTAGACGCCTGCCTTTGAGATCTGAGAGTAAGTCACGGGAGTGAGCAAAGATGTGATTTTTGTTGGCCGAGCCCTGGAAAAAGTTGGACAATTTGGAGTCATAGCCCCATGTTAGAATCCGGCAACGAGGACAGTCTTCACACAGAAGGTGGTAAGGCCAGTACACGTCGATTTGCTCAGCAGGCTTGGTAGACTCCGTGGATGCGCTCTCTCTCCGAGGCGACTTTGCCCAGAATTTCAACCGATTACTCTTCGGAATAGCTTGAATAGGTGTTGAATTGATTGGCTCGTCTGAAGTCGAGGACCAAGCCCAGGTATGCCGCGGATGGCCTTGAAGCCCATGGACGAACACGATGCTATTCCCGTCAACTGTACACTACGCCTCATGTCAAGTATTTCTGCTCACTCTGCAATTATATCATTTGGCTCTCCAGGCTCACATAATACGGTGAAGCCAGCGTTGTTCACCCGAGCGTCATTAGGTTCTACAATCTGTGAAACGTGGGTCAACGTACAGTACCACAGCGAGGAGGCTGTCACTATCGCGGCCAATAATCGACCTACCATGTTCGACTATTTACAATGCCAGAATCTCGGAAGATATAAACAGAATGCTCAAAACCTCTACGAGACAACAAACCAAGAAGAAAGTTACAAAATCCGAAGGAAAACCATCAAGAGGAGGCATCACTATTCCGTTCCTTTGGCCGTGCGCAAAGAGATAGTGCCGTCACTTTGCATATGCGTGACGATCAACAATCGACCAATTAAGATCTTGTGTAACCACATTATTTGCCTGTACGCGCTAATCGGCGACAATATTGACCAAGCTTGGACCTGGAGAACGAGTAAAGTGTTCTCGCTCACAGTATTCCAACATGGGATAGAACATGACGATCTGACAATAGTCTAAATGAGTGAGACGAAAATACATGAGCAACCGTAGAGCTTTGTCTTGATGGCGCGACTGTAACAATTTTCCCGCGAGACTTTGGAAGAAGATGATTACTACCCACAACGGTTGCACCTGCAGACCAGGAGCCTCGCATCATGGCACGAGCCTGCGATGATATAGTGTCCAGCGAATAACGGAAAGCCAATGAGCCGGGATATATTACGCTGACACTGTGGCTTGAGATCTACAATCATGCAGGCCACCGAATCTGTTCAACAGCTTGTCCCACTGAACCATGCAGGGGATTCCAGACTATGAGGTCCCGATCTTGCCTACGGGTTTGTTTTACTCCCTTAACGCTTGTTGCGAGTACTCTAGCCATATCCATGAGGCGTTCTAAACTATTTCCTTTGGAGTCGCAAGATGTTATGATACTCATTGTTCTCTGTACCAGAGCTTTATGAAGGGTTGGCATGCAGAAGAGAGGCAGAGATGATGAAGGAAACGATGGCACGCCCCTGAAAGGACCTCTCCGGCTCGGACCCTCGAACCGCGACCTTAGATGCGACCACACTCATCATGCCAGTACGGGCTGTATACGTGCACAGTACACTGGTACCAGCACAGCAGCATGATGGTGGCTGAGGCGGATAGATGGCAAACATCAGTTTGACGTTCGCTAGAGCGCCCTACCCTACCGAACTCTACCTAGGGGATACACAGCCCCCCAGCATGACGAGTAGCAATTGAGGCGTTCTCAACCATTCTTCGCTCCTTCTTGTACATATCGTTCTTTCTGTATCCTACTTTCTGATTGTATATATCACATCCTATTTCTAGTTTTGATCGACTTGCTATTCGTTCAGGCAAGCCGCTGAAGCTTTCGTCCCAGACTATGTCCTATCCACCCCAAGGTGGACACCTGCCCTACGCAGGACCACAACGTGAGATTGTTGCTTCAAGTTTCTTGAATGTATGCTGAATAAATCATTTCCTAGAGGGCT